>Ga0209711_10000233_pt1 | contig 57227 bp, 43 predicted proteins | sample ArcticOcean_MG_C_7_FD_187441 | JGI IMG/M metagenome (GOLD analysis project Ga0209711, IMG submission 187441) | Marine microbial communities from western Arctic Ocean - ArcticOcean_MG_CB11_88 (SPAdes) (version 2) | ecosystem: Environmental > Aquatic > Marine > Oceanic | place: Arctic Ocean... | reverse complement strand
ATGGTCATCAGGTAACAAATGCACACCTATGCACACCTATGCACACCTATGCACACCTATGCACACCTATGCACACCTATGCACACCTATGCACACCTATGCACACCTATGCACACCTAAATGCTCTGGGGATTAATGACAGGAAGTTCTTGGCGCTAACGCCTGACGGTTTCAATGGCGTGTGTTATCGTTTTCAGGGGCACACTGTGCCTTGTTGGTTAAACCTGTCTTTTATTGGTGCCCGAAACTTCGGGTAAAGTAGTTCGCTTACATTGCAGCCGCCGCCTTAATGCTAGTAAAATTTCGGCGCGCGGCAATGATCGCCGATTAAGGTAAACACATGAACAAGAAGTTGTTATCAGCCATATTGCTGTCCGCTTTTTTTACACTAGCGCCGCAACTGGTGTACGCCGAAAAGTCCGATTACCTGCGACCAAAACTCACAGTGCCCGCAGACAATATTAATAACCCAGCCCGCGTCACCTTGGGTAAAAACCTCTTTTTTGATCCTCGGTTATCCGGTTCCCGCTGGATCAGTTGTGCCACCTGTCATAACCCGGGCCTTGGGTGGGCTGATGGTCTCGCTACTGGGATCGGGCATGGTATGGGGGGCTTGCTGAGGTCTTCTCCGACGGTAATCAATACCGCCTACAACAAGTTTCAGTTCTGGGATGGTCGCGCACGGACATTGGAAGCCCAGGCTGTCGAGCCGATTAAAGCCGCGGGTGAGATGGCTCGTGACATGAAGGAGCTAACGATCGAGCTCGAGAGCATCGCTGGTTACAAGAAAATGTTTGATAAGGCCTATCCAGGTGAGGGCGTTAGCGAGACGACGATTGGCAAGGCACTGGCGGCTTATGAGCGAACGCTGATCACAGCCGATGCACCCTTTGATCGCTGGGTGGCAGGTGACGAAACGGCAATGAGCGACGCCGCCAAGCGCGGTTTTGAGGTGTTTGAGGGCAAGGGGCAGTGCGATCTGTGCCATTCCGGCTTTAACTTTCAGGATGATGGATTTCACAATATTGGTATACAACAAGATCCACCGGATGCCGGTCGTTATAATGTTCGGCCAGTCGCGATTTTAATGGGAGCGTTTAAAACGCCCACATTACGCGAAATCACGCGCACCTCTCCATACATGCATAATGGCAGCTACAAGACCCTGTTAGAGGTCGTCGATCATTACGATAGAGGCGGTGACACTGATAAAAACTTATCACCGAACATACGACCTTTGGGACTGACACAAAGCGAGAAGACAGATTTAGTGGCCTTTATGGTCGCGCTTGTGACCGAGAAGCCGTTAGCCGTTACACTACCTAATCTACCGCAAATTAGCCCGGAGTACCCCCAATGAAAATACAGATACTTTGCCTGCTTCCTCTCGCCATGTCCTTGAGCTGTGCTAGCGTTGCCGATGAGGTCATTATTGATCAGCTTAACAAGGAATTTGTGTTCGGCGGGGAAACAGTCGCGGCGCTAACGATTAAAACGGGTGACACTTTGGTGTTTCGAAACCGCGATGAGTTTTTCCATAACATTTACTCCCTGTCGGACCTTACAACATTTGATCTGGGTTCTTTTCCGAAAGGCGACGCTCGTTCGGTAACATTCGATGAGCCCGGTGTCGCTGAGATCGAGTGTGCTATACACCCCGACATGTATATGACGGTGGAAGTTGAGTGAATCGCGCATCGCGTTTGCGCGGCTGCTTTAAACTACTAGCGATCATCGTATTTTGCGCCTCAACCGCTGCGCATGCTGCTCGTGTAGACCCGTTAAAGGAGTCCAGACCGCTGATTCGTGGTGGCATCGTTTATAAAGCGTATTGTGTTGTTTGTCATGGCGAAGCCGGAAATGGTATTGCTCGAGCGACAAAGCTGTATCAAGCCGAAAAGCTAATCATCAACGAAGCTCCGATTGCGGACTACGAAAAAATTATCCGATTAGGGGGCGAGCCTTTGGGGCGATCCCCGTATATGCCTCCCTGGCAAGACGAGTTGTCCGAAGAGCAACTAGGCGATGTGGTGGCCTATCTTACGGTTGTGCGTAGGGCAGAACTACGCGGTGAGTTAGTATTTAAGACTAATTGTATTCTCTGCCACGGTGTTGCTGGTGACGGAAAAGGTAGGGCGGCCGTGCTTTACGATCCGAAGCCGTCTAACTTACTGCTGTCGGACAAGTCCGAGTTGTACAAGCGCACTATTATCAATTTGGGCGGTAAGGCGATGGGCAGGTCCGCCCTTATGCCTCCATGGGGTCTTCAGCTTAGCAAACAGGAAATGGACGACGTACTTTCCTATTTGCAGAAACTCAGCGTAGTACCAGTCCTGCCATGAACATGGGGTCAGGGGTACAGGTCATAAGTATTAGGAGATTTTACTAGCATGCGTTGGAAGTCAGCATTTTCGAGAGTTCGCCGCAGGTTTTCCGGACTGCGCGTTAAGGTCCTGCTTTTTTCTGCAATTTTCATTGCGGTGATTATCGCGGTTGGTGTCTTCGCTGCAATGACGGTTTATCTTCAGAACGAACGACTTCACGATACGCTGCTAGCGTCACAAGAGAGGGCGGATAAGGCTTCAGATAGCCAAAAATTTCTCATTGATATGGAGCGCGCGCAATCGCAATTGATCGCAGAGCTAGAGACCAGCCAAATTCGAGCGGCGTCGCGAAATGCCATTAAGGCGCTGTCCCTTATGGACGAAAATATTCAAAACTTAGAGTCGGTCCTGGTTGATAACCCCAAGGTTAAAAAGCTTGGGTTGCTACTAGCGGAGACGCGACCTGCTTTAATGGAAGTTATTTCTGCTGCTCGTAAAAATGATGATGCCGATGCACTTAACAAGACGAGAGCTATGTCAGAGGTGCTGGGTTTAATAGAAGCGTTGTCTAGTGAAATCGTACAAGACGAACGGACCAGGCTGCTTACCACCATGAATGATCAAGCGGCAGAAGGTGTCAAGACCATTCAATATATGGGTATTGCCATCGCGGTATTCGCCCTCATGGCCCTGGCGTTCAGTCTGTTCGCCGCCAGTTTCATCGTTTCGCCCATCAAACAGGCGGCTGAAGTAGCAAAGTCGGTTTCTGAGGGTGATCTGACGCAGGTAGTATCAAGCAGTGGCGTTGACGAGACGGGCATATTGCTGGAGTCGATCGGCGTAATGATCCGGAATCTTCGTGGGTTGATCGCTCAAGTAAAAGGCTCTAGTGTCCAGTTGGTATCTACATCTACACAGGTGTCATATGCCTCTCAAAAACAAGAAGAAGTCAGTGCAAATTTTGGGGCTTCAATTAATCAAATCGCCGCGTCGGTCAACGAGATCACGGCGACGGCCCAAGAACTTCTTAAAACAATGGATACAGTGTCTGACGCAACCGACGAAACTGCGGGTGTAGCCGATCAAGGTAAGCATGATTTGGCACAGATGGAACAGACCATGCAGGCGCTGGTTGGGGCAACAGCGTCGATAACAGAAAAGCTTGAAGATATTTCGGCTCGTGCCAATAGTATCGGCAGCGTTGTCACGACCATTACCAAGGTGGCCGATCAAACTAACCTGCTGTCACTGAACGCCGCGATCGAGGCGGCTAAAGCTGGAGAGTACGGAACCGGTTTCTCTGTTGTGGCGCGCGAAATACGTCGTCTGGCCGATCAAACAGCAGTTGCGACCTTAGATATCGAACGGATTGTGAGCGATATGCAGAGTTCAGTGAACGGCGGCGTGATGGAAATGGATCGCTTCGGAAAGCAGGTGCGAGAGGGCGTACAGGAGTCTGTTCGCGTGAGCGAACAGCTGAGTACGATTATCGAAAGCGTAGGGTCGTTAAAACCCCGCTTCGAAATGGTCCACGAGGGCATGCAGTCTCAGGCTTATGGCGCTCGTCAGATTGGTGACGCCATGGTCCAGTTGAAATCGGTTACTCAGATATCAGAAGAATCATCTCAATCTTTAAAGATTGCATCGACGCAGTTACTGCAAGAAGTTGAAGCACTGAAAGTGGAAATAGCCAGATTCAAGATCAGCTAGTTAAAGCAGATTTCCACTAGGGTAAAGTCGTCATCGAAGTTGTGCCTATTTTGCATTTCGCCGACTTGGTGACGAATAGTTTTCAAGCCATCTTCGTCGCTAGGTAGCGGCGACTGGAGTAGGGGAATGAACTCCTCAAGCTGCATTTCGCGTCCATCGTCTAGTTGTATCTCGTAAACACCATCACTATAAATATAAAGACGTGAGCCCGGTAAAATAGCGGCTTCGCCGACCTTGAAATTAGCAATAGGCATGGTGCCGATTGGCAATGCCGGCGTGGCAAGTTGCTCTGGCGCCGCTGCGTTGTCTTTTGAGTATAAAAGTGCAGGTGGATGACCAGCGGTCGAGTAGCGTAATGTGCCGGTCGATTTACAGTACACACCGTACCAAAGCGTGAAGTACATATCGTTGTGCTTTTCCATCTCGAAAATAACATTGAGCTCCGCGAGCACCTGGTCGGGTTCTCGCAGGTCAACATCGTGTAGTGAACGGCCTGATAGCGTGTTCATGACCGACACCGATAGCAGTGCAGCGCCCACTCCATGCCCACAGACGTCCAGTAAATACAGCACGAGATAATCGTCGTCGATCCAGTGGTAACCAAAGGAGTCTCCGCCCACCGAGGAGCACGACTCAAAATCCCAGCGTATTGCAATATCGCCGGTAATGGGAGCTGGCAGCAAGGAGCGAACATAGTCTGAAGCCTCAGCAAGCTCGAGTGCCAGGATACGTTGGTTCTCTGCGAGTGCTTCAAATGCTGCATTGCGCTCCAGTAGGTGTATATAGCCCTTAGAATGATGTCGAACGCGCGCGAGGAGTTCGATCGGATCGGGTAGTTTAACCAGGTAGTCAGTGGCACCTTTGCTAAACGCTTCTGCTTTCACCAAAGGGTCTTCTTGGCTTGACAGCACGATGGTGGGCACGTCTCGCAATTTAGGATGTTCATTGTAAAGCGCAACGAGTGACATACCGTCAATACCGGGCATGACTAAATCTTGAAGTATGACGGTGGGCTCAAATTGCTCCGCTGTTGCAACCGCTTCTTCGGGCGATTTGCAATATTGATAAACGAGGTTAGGCTCGGTCGCTAGAATTCTGCGCACTGCCTCACCGACCATTCTTTGATCGTCCACCAGTAATACGCGAATAGCAAAAGATGTACTGTCTGAAACGGTATTGTCACTCATGATGTATTAATAGCCTGTGAATTAAATGATTTAAGAACCTTAGCGATCTCTAACGGAGCCGCGACCTCTGTTGCTGCGCCAATGTTAAGGGCCGCCGCAGGCATACTAGCCACGACGCAACTCTCTTGATTTTGGACGATTGTACGTAACCCTGCGTCACGCATCGCTAGTAAGCCCCTGGCACCGTCGCGGCCCATGCCAGTGAGCAACACACCAATGCTATCGCGCGCCGCGTATTGCGCAGCACTGCAAAATAGTGCGTCTATGCAAGGTTGATAAAAACCGTCACTGGCCTGTGCAGCGTAACCTACTGTATTGTCGGGTCGCAGAATCAAATGTGACTTTGAATTGGCGAGATAAACTTTTCCACGCGCTAACGACTCCCCGTCCTGAGCAAGAGAAACGTCAATATCGCAACTTGAATCAAGCCAGTTGGCTAGGCCTACAACGAACTCTGAGTCAATATGCTGTGCAACGACGATGGCCGCCGGAAACCGGGTATCCAAAGCTTGTAAAATGTCGACAAGTGCCGCCGGACCACCCGTTGACGCACCAATGAATACTGTCGAAACAGCCTTCTGGCTTAGCGTAGTGTGGGTCACTGGCGTCACCGGGGAACGCGGTGTTAACGTTGCGTCGCCGCGTTGCCCAGCGTGTCTCGCAAGGTTGTGCAGCGCGCGCATTTTTTGACGCAACAACTCACCGTCATCACTGTCGCGGTTGTCACCTAGAACAGGGGTTGTGGTGACATCCAGCGCGCCAAAAGATAAGCCTTCGTAGACAAGCTCCATGTGGCCATCGATCGTCGATGTGACGAGGAGAATAGGGCAGGGGCTGTCCCTCATAATCTGCTCGGTGGCAATAGCGCCGTTCATGACGGGCATGACGAGATCCATAAGAATGATGTCTGGCCGCTGTTGTGCGCACATTTGCACAGCTTCTTGGCCGTCGTTAGCCATCCACAACGGCTCCATGTCTTTAGCATCTGCCACCACGCGCCGCAGTACTTCCCTTGCCATACGCATGTCATTAACAATACCGACACGAATAGTCATTATTTATCGTCTTGCCTGGGTCCACCGATCAGATCATGGACTGCGTTTAGTAATGAGCTATCTTGAAAACCACCTTTGGCTAAGTAATAGTTGGCGCCGGCTTCCATTCCTTTAAGCCGATCTTCAGCTCGATCTTTGTAGGACACAATGATGACCGGTACGTCTTTGTTACGGCCCTCGGCTCGTATTTTACGCAGCAACTCAATACCGTTCATTCGCGGCATATCCACATCGCTCACCACTAAGTCGTAGTCGGTGAGACGGACCGCGCTCCATGCCTCTAGTCCATCTACGGCGATGTCGACGTCATAGCCCGCATTGGCAAGCACTTGGCGCTCTGCCTGCCTGACGGTTAACGAATCGTCGACCACAAGGAGGCGCTTTAAGCCGGCGGACTGCTGCATTGCTGCATCGCTGCGCCGCACCAGTCTGCCCCCGCTGATGAGCGCCTCCATATTTCTGATCATCTCGTCTATATCGAGTATCAGCACGATAGCGCCGTTTTCATCAGTTGAAATGGCGGCAACATCAGGAACATCGCCAAGCCGTGTATCCAAGGTCCGCACCATTAAATCGCGCTCGCCCAAAAATTCCTCGACTTCTAGCGCATACAACCGGGCGCCTTCTTGCATAATGACAACAGGGATCTCTTCTCTTGGGTTGTCGATGTCGGTTTCAGGGAGTTCAAGGACCTCGGCCGCCGAGATTAGCGCAACCTGCTGGTCTTTATGTTCAAAATAAACCCGTCCTTCAATGATTTTGAGACGAGAAGCCGCGACTATATCGGTGTATTCGATTCCGGCAATGGGCACCGCATAGACTTCTCCACTGATACGCAGCAACAGAACCCTTGCAACAGACCGGGTTACTGGTAACTCAATATCGAATCGAGTGCCCAGGCCTTGGGTGCTATTGAGCAGAATTTTACCCCCAGACTCCTGGACCATGGTGCGGACAGAATCAAGACCGACGCCACGCCCTGAAATTTCGGTAACGGCAGCTGCGGTCGAAAAGCCCGGTAGGAAAAGAAACTCCTGTAACTCTTCCTGTGACAGTCGAGCAGCATTCTCTTCTGACTCTAGTTCTTTTTTAACGATGGATGTTCTGAGCTTTTCCGGGTCGATACCTCGACCATTGTCACTGACTAAAACTCTAAGGCGACCCGCCTGGTGAAAGGCCTCGAGGGTAATCGTCGCTTCGCCTGGTTTGTTTGCTGCAACTCTATCTGCTGGATTTTCTAAACCATGATCAAGGGCATTGCGGACAATATGATTCAGTGCAGAATCTAGCTTTTCAAGAATCTCTCGGTCTATAAGGGTGCTTTCGCCTTTAAGCTCAAGCCGACACACTTTACCTAGCTGATTACCCATGTCTCGTATCAGCCTTGGATAACCACGAAGAATTGTACCAAACGGCAACATTCTACTGGCCAAGGTCTCGCGTGAGAGCCGGTTCGCCAAACTGGTACTGCGCCTGGCGTAGTGCTCGAGCTTTCCGTCGCGTTCAGCGAGTAGGCGGGAACATTCGTTGAGTTGCGCTAGTGCGCCACCCAGGGCCTCATCGATCCATGCTGTACCATCTTGATCTGCAAGTCCCCGTTGTAACTCGGTAAGCATACGGTTTAGCTTGCGGTGCTCAATACCGAGCTCTGTGAGCTCATCGACAATGCTCTCGATACGTGAAGATTCGACCACCGCCTCAGCCGTCATGCCGGTTAGCCGTTCTAATGTTGCCGTGGTCATTTTTATGGCTTTGTCAGCGGCGGGGCGCGCTGCAGGGGCGTCGTCTGGGCGGGAATCCTGGGCCTTGTTCTCGGTCGTTGAAGGCTTTACTGCCTGGCTGATTGGATCCTCTAGCGAAGGATCCTTGGCCGCGGCTTGTAATTCCGCTAACTCGCCGCTGCGCACTAAAGTAAGTCGTTCAAGTAATAGCGTGACTTCTTCACCGCCGTCGTTTGATGGCGCGGATCCCTGCGCTACGCCATTCATAAAGTCGACAGCGCTTAAGGCGACATCAACCGAGTTTCTGTTCAATTGCAGCGTATTTTTTTGGGCTGCAACAAAAACGTCTTCCAGTAGATGTGCGACCTTGACCACTGAATTCAGGCCTACGATTCTTGCGGCGCCTTTTATGGAGTGGGCCGATCGCATGAGCTCCTCTAGAACTGGACTCAGGTCACCGCCATCTTCGATGGCCATAAGCCCATCAGACAACGCGTTTAGCTGCGTTTCCGCCTCTTCTGCGAATAACTCCAGTAAGCTCAGGTCTGCCAGGTCTTCATCTGGTGTGGCTACTGCGGTATCGCCGAGTATGTCTGCGGCGCTGCTAGTGGCGGCTTCGCCAGGTACATCACTGACCGCATCGCCTGATCGGATAGCATTCAGTTGTTCTAGCAGTGATTCAACCGCGGCGTCTGCATTCTGCAGTCCTTCTTCGCTGACGATCGCGACGATTAGATCTGTTGTGGCCAGCAGTACATCAATGGCCTGCCTATTGATAACGAGTTCAGCCCGCTGAGCAGCAACGAAGATGTCCTCTGCCAAGTGTGTCAGTTTTACTACGGGATCGATCTCGGCAATCCGGGCGGCGCCTTTCATGGAGTGTGCTGCGCGCATTAGCTCTTCGAGTAAGGACTCTGAATCAGCGCTAGACTCCAGGGCAATGAGTCCATCGGAGAGCACAGCAATTTGCGTCTCGGCATCCTCACGAAAAAGCTCCAGCATGGTTGCATCACCATAGCCCTCAAGTCCCGTCACAACGTCACACTCCTCATTGCATGCTCTATCAGTTCGTAATCAAGAAGCCCTACATCGCAACGCTCATGGTCAAATATTTTGTGGGTGAAGTTAGGGGATGCCATTTCAATGGTGACCGGTGGTAGGCGTAAGGCTGTTTCTAGTGGATAGATGATCCCACGCACTTCATCAACAGGAAAAACCCATGATGTGCCTTCCCAGTCGGTCGCTATCATGCGCGGCCAAGCGCGCTCTTTATCTGCAGGCGGTTGTGAAGCGCCAATGAGCTTCCCAAGATCAGCGCAGGGAACCAATTCACCTCGCAAATTCACTAGACCTATAAAGCACGCATGCAAGCGGTGGGGTATTGCGTGAGTGGGTAGCGGATTGAATACCTCTTTGACAAACTTAGTCCGAATTGAATACCACTCTTTACCCAGGCGGAACATCAATACCGATATGGCGTCCGCCATGCCATCGTCACTCAGGTTGGCCGCTCGCGCCTCCCAGGCAACCAGGTAGTCCTCGGGTGCTTGCCGCGCTAAAAGTTCTCGACCGGTATTAGCGAACACGGGGCAGTTCTGGCAATGCACATGCTTTTCAAGTTCAGGGCAGCTGTTATCTCCCCACACACCAATGAGATTGCGACAGTTGCTATCGGGCTTGTTGGCTTCGCTGATCACGGCTTATTCACCACTACATTGACACGCCTGCGTAGTCTTTTGGCCTTAGTTTCGGCACCCTGGGACTCAAAAAGAAGCGATAAATGCTCAATACTTGGTGCGAAGTCTGGTTCTAGGTATAACGCTCGCTCAAAACTTTGGCGAGCGAGTAGAAACTGATTTTGGGCGGCATAAACAAGTCCCAGCAGATGATGCGCTTCCGGGGTAGTTGGTGATATTTGCAACACCGCCAGGAGGTCCGCCTGCGATGCCGCATAGTCACCGGCATCCGCTTTGTTACGCGCAGCCATCAGCAGGTCCTGCGTGCCCTCTTTAGCAGAATGGGCGCGCTGGTCAGCGGCTACCTGCGACGCTGGAATGACTTCCTGAGACCCAGGTTTCGATTTCCCTACGGTCACCCTGGGGCGAGTGAAACGTCGCTCGCCGGGTGCCCGTAGGCGGGGCGAGCGAATATTGATGGCTGGAGGTGCTTCTTTTCGAAACGCGAAGCTGCCCGGTTTACCAAAGCTTACGAACCTGTCGCGCGGCACTAGTGCTGATTCTGCGTGTCCAACGACAAGTAGCCCCCCGGGGAGCAGTATCTCGGATAGCGCTCTGATGACATGATCGCGAGCCGGTTCATTTAAGTAGATTAAGGCATTACGGCAATATATGGCGTTATAGCGCTGGGTCCGAATGGAAGACGGCAGATTCATTAAATTGGCATGATGAAACACTGATACGTCTTTGAGCGCGCTGCAGACTGCGAAGGCATCGTTGTTACGCTCACTAAAATAGCGTTGCACAATGGCCGGTGGCACCTCTCTCAGGGCACTCTGCTTGTAGCATCCGGCGCGAGCATGCTCGAGACCGCGTTGACTAATATCGACTGCATCAATCTGAAACGCTGATCCATCCATCCCGGCTTCATAAAGTGCTATCGCCAGTGAATAGGGCTCTTCGCCATTAGCGCAAGGGGCGCTGAGTACCTTGAACAGCGTGTTTCCTGGCTTTGGCACACTAGCGCTCTCAATTTGGGCTCGGAGTGCATCAAAGGGTGCTTTATCGCGGAAAAACCAGCTCTCTCTAACCAGAAGGTCTTCAAACAGTTCAGCTTTCTCGGTTTGAATAGCGCTTGCCCAGCGGTCATAATCCGTCGCCTCAAGGTGCTGGGAGGCCCGCATTCTGTAACGTATGGCAGACATTATTTGCACGTCGGAGACCACGTGTTCATCCAGGCCGGCTGCATCGGCTAATTTACGGATAGCGTCTGATAACGTCGTCAAGACTCGGCCGACCCTTGGTAGAGACTATCGATGACCTCGCTAGGTAGCAGGGCCCCGATACCAATAACCTGCACGGTGCGATCGCCGCTGACAATTAATTTTCCGAGGTAACGGGCACTCGGGGTCGTGACATGCGTTTTCTGGATTTCTGCATTTTCCACCCACAAAGTGTCGATGGCGTCTTCGACACGCAAACCAATAATAGCGTCGATTGATTCATCTGGATATTTTGCCAGGATAATGCGGGTGCTCAGCTTGGGTTCGCAGCTTAGGCCAGTGGTTAGAAGCTTTAAGTCGACAACGGGCACATACTGCCTCTGGTAATGCAGCAACCCGGCAATGCCCTGTACGACGCCAGGAATAATCCGCAGGGGCAGCCCCGGTACGACGGCAATAAGATTACTTGCATCGACGCCATAATCTTGATCACCCAATTTGAAGACAACGATGAGCATAGGTATTTTGGTCCGCTAAGACGTTTTAAAGTTATCGACGCTTCGCTGTAGCGAAGAAACGGATTTAGCAAACTCAAGAACTGCCGCATCTAGAATCCCTGAACTCAGTTCGGACGCCTCGGCGACGGCCTCGAGTTGCGACATAGCTGCGCCTATTTCCCCCGCGTCCGTAGATTGTGCCTGAACCTGAGTGGTGGCTAGTTCCAGGCTAGGTCTCAGCGCCTCTACCTGCTCAATCACCATCTGAAGGTGTTCGCTTACTTGCAGAGATTCATCGACACCATGACGCACTTGATCGCTGAACAGATCCATTTCCATGACGCCGCCCGCCACTGAACTTTGCATGTCTGAAACGATTTGCTCGATATCAAAAGTAGCAAGTGCAGTTTGATCTGCTAGGCGCCTGATTTCCCGAGCGACCACGCTGAATCCCTGACCATTTTGACCCGCTTTTTCAGCTTCAATAGCCGCATTGAGTGACAACAAATTAGTCTGATCAGCAACGCGGTTGATGGTGGTGACGATAGTACCAATATTATTGGCCCGTTCCGAAATGACCTCAAGTTTAGACGATATAGCGCTCGCTGCCTTTGAGAAGTCTAAGATAGTGTTGCGCATTTGGGCGAGTTCTTCGCGTCCATAGTTTGCTATTTTTGAGGCTTCGTTGGTTGATGAGGTGACGTTTTCCATGGTTTGCATTAGCTGGTCAGACGTCGCTGAAATCTGTTCAACTGAAATGCCGATATGGCTCGACGCGTTGCCGAGTTGGTTATTAACGCCCTGCTGATCAGTCGACGCGCTCGAGATGCTTTTGGAAACATTGGATATTCGCTCACTAGCGCCGCGAACCTCGCTGATCAACGCGCTCAAGGAATTTGACATATCTCTCAATGAGTTAAGTAAAACCCCTGTCTCATCATTTGATGAGGTATCAATTTCCTGGGTGAGGTCGCCGTCAGCGATGATACTGGCAATTTTTGCTGCGGATTCAACGCGCGTAACGGGTTTCGATATCAGTCGAATAGAAATCAGAAGGGCGATCAAAGAGCCAATGCTTGTGATAAGAGCAACTTGAATAAATACTGCTCGAAAGTCTCTTAAAAGCTCCTCACGCGAGACACTAACAATTAGCGTCCAATTACCAACAGAGATTCGTTCCGCGACGATTAATCGTGCATCACCATCCTGCGGAGCAATAACGTGTTGGGCCATCCTCTGGCCATCTTCGGCCCATATCGAGCGCGCTAATGCTAAATAGGGAGAGTCTTCAATCAATGTACCGCGTAATTCGGGCTCATCAGTCGAACTGATAATTCTGCCACGCCCGCTGAGCAACAAATGGTGCTCGCTCTCATAGGTTCGTAAGTTAGACAGAAAGGTGTCGATTTCATTTAAGGTGCGGTCCACGCCCGCAATACCGGCGAATGCATTGTCGATGATAATAGGGGCTACATACTCGACCAAAAATCGACCCTCATAAAGATAGGGTTCTGTGACAATGTGTTGTGTACTCGTTGAGTAACCCCGGCTCGATTCTTCAATGTAGGCACTAACTCCACCCTCTAATCTGATGCCTTCATGTTCTAGCTTTTCTTCGACAAGGTTACGAATGCCTCGGTAATAGTAGCTTGTATCCATGTCAATAAGCGGTGCCATGTTCAGACGGTCTGCTCGTGTGCTGTCGCGAAACCAATACGGTAAAAACCGTCCGTTCGCGTCCATGGAAGCCGGGTCAATCGTCGATGATAACGCTGCGCTATCGTTACCATCTGCATTAGGTTCATAGCCAAAGTAGGCGCCGGTCAGGTCGGGGAACTGCCTTAAAACTGCACTAGCCAGGACGAGAGAACGTTCCCGCTCGCCAAATAGGCCAGCGCTCTGAGTTATCGCAAGAATTTCCGCTGCCTGAGTGGCTTCCCCATTGGCTTCGTTAATCTCACTAGCGACTTTTGCGGCAATTTCGGCCAAATGAACGGTGGTGTTTTCAATCTGTGAGCGATAAAAAACGGTTAGCAGCAGGGCGATGGCTGCAAATCCAGCGAGAAGTAGCGGCAATCCGCTAGAGATGATGATCTTTGCCCTAAGCTGCATAAGTGTCTCCGCTCCTGAGACAGGGGTCGAAAAAAAGCGATCTGACAGCATCGACCGACATTGGTAGTGATTAACCCCGTTTTTTTCGCCGACTTTTAGCGATCATTCAGAAGCTATTGACGCTAAGAATCCTAGCAGATTTTACAATAATTGTCTGAGCAGAGCACAAAGTTTCGGTACTCAATTGGGGGCGGTAAGACTGCGTCCATTGGCGTTGATGTTCGGTTGTAGCTCAACCCGCCAAGGGGTTGGCTGGATATTTTTAATAGCGACGGTCGCATGGGTTGTTCTCTTTAGTCACTTTCTAGACGCTTCTTAGGCACGTTCTAGTCACCTTGCGTTTCTCGTAACCAGCGATCGGTTTGCTTGATTGTTTTTTTCTCAAGTTGCAGCAGCAGGTGTAAGCTGATTTCTGAAATTTTATAACGGTGCCGTAGCAGGCCCATCATTTCTAGCCATAAAAGTGCTGTCATTTCGGCGTCTGCCAATGCTCTGTGAAAAGTGCCGGTAACCGGTACTTTGGCGTGGTTTATTAAGGTCCCAAGTTTGTGGTTCGGGGCATCTTGATAGAGACGTCTGGCGATGCGCATAGAGCACAGAAAAGGTTGTTGACGGGCATAGCCCAGTTGAGCGAGTTCCATGTCCAGGAATTTCCGATCGAAACCAGCGTTGTGAGCAACCATTATCGAATCATCTATAAAACGAAAAAGTTCAGGAAAAACCTGATCTGGGTGGGGCGCTTGGGCCAGCATATGGTTAGTAATGCCGGTGTAGTTCTCGATAAAACTATCTACCCTAAAGTCCGTTTGTATCAAGCTCTGGTACTGGTCTGTGATCTTTCCGTTTTCCAGCACCACGGCGCCGACCTCAATGGCGCGGTCACCACCGAGAGCAGACAAACCGGTGGTTTCAAAATCCAGGACTACTATTCTTTCTTGCAAGCGTTTTGTTTCATCCGACGATAGTGTGTTGTCATTTGAGGCAGAGTTTACGGCAATAACGCCAAACCTGCTGATTACCTTTATCATTGCGTTCGTGTCGCGCGGTTGTGACCTAAACCCTCGCGAAACAGGGGCCTTTTCACGGGGCTTTATTGCCTGGGGCAATATTCATTTTCCAATGTCATCGGCGATCGCATGAGGTCTTTCCCTATCACGCGGGCTCCCATTAATTAAAAAAATACGTGATTTTTTGCTTTGGGGGTGTGTCTAGGTCACTTTCTTTTATTGCGGCTTACAAAAAGACGTGTTGCCTGCGCAGACCGTCTCCTTGGGCAATTCCTACGTGGTTAAGCCGTAAGAGTATGTTGACGTGATTGTTACCCAAGGTGTGTCAATGCAACCGCTAATGGTTTTGGTCTTTCGCCATTGCTGAGTCAGTGTTCCTGGGCAGGGCGTGGTTTGTTGGTGCGCGTCTAACGGGGGGACTGTGGATACGGATAAACCTGGTTGATTACTGTTGTTACCGGTACTAGGCTAGGGGTAACTTTGCCGCAGAAAGCCATCAGCAGGCCAAAGCTGAAGATGGATAGGCTTTGCCATTGTGCTGCAAGTGCTAAGGCGCGGGTATGACTGTCGCTAAGGGCCAGCGAACAAAGGGAATCAAACAAAGAGAATCAAACAAAGAGAATCAAACAAAGAGAATCAAAGGAGTAACTGAATGAATTACGACCTTATTATTGCCGGTGGCACTATTGTTGATGGTACTGGCAGCGCGCCGTATAAGGGTGATGTCGCGATCAGAGACGGTAAAATCGCCAAAATCGGAGACCTTAATAACGATTCTGCTGGAAAAACGATTGATGCGGCAGGGCAAACAGTCACGCCAGGCTTCGTCGATTTACATACTCACCTTGATGCACAAGTGGGTTGGGACCCGGAGCTCACATCCAGTTCGTACCACGGCGTGACGACCGCGCTAATCGGTAACTGTGGCGTTGGCTTCGCGCCTGTATCTGAACAAAATAGGCAATATATGGCAAAGCTGATGGAGTCGGTTGAAGACATTGCCGCCGAGGCTATTTTGGATGGCTTGCCCTGGAATTGGACCAATTACGGTGGTTATTTAGATTCTGTCGAGTCGTTGAAACCTGCCCTAAATATTGTAGGGTTGGTCGGGCACTCGGCCATCCGCTTTGAAGCCATGGGGGATAAGTCCATGGACAAAGATGTGCAAGCCGATGATCGTGAGTTGGCTGATATTGTTCGTATGGTCAAAGAGTCGGTCGAAGCCGGTGCGGTTGGCTTTTCAACCTCTCGATTTATTCCACACACAGTGCCCGATGGCCGCTGCACGCCAGGAACATGGGCTGATCTGCGAGAGACCGGTGCGATACAGCAGGGGGTGATTGAAGCGGGTGGCGTGGGTGCGCTGTTTCAATCCGCGAACGATTTTCAGACTCGATATGAGACCGAACTCAAGATGTTTGAGCAGGGCGCTGAAGCGGGTTGCCAAATTTTATTTTCCGGTGGCACCGGACCGCAAGGTGACGGTGGCGTCAGTCGGTGGCGGGATTTTTTCCATCAGCATAACCAGGGCGGTAAACGCGTCTCCGGGGTTTGCCACACCAGACCCAGTGGGGCATTTTTTGGTTTGGCGCAATTGTCACCGTTTACCAAAGAGTCAAAGGCCTGGAGTGACCTGATGGCGCTGCCGACCGTAAGCGATCGAGTGGATGCGCTTCGGCATCAAGAAACGCGAATGCGGCTTATCAAAGAAGGCAAGGCGATCGGGCATTTTTCGAAAATGGCCCATATGCTGCACCCCTTTGGCATGGATGAAACACCGGACCTTGATTTTGAGCGCAAATCATCCTTGCAACAGTTAGCTGATGCCGCCGGATGTGATCCGGTAGAAATGTATGTTGATCGACTCGTGGCCTCTGAAGGCCGGGAGCTGTTTAATTATTGGGCCTTTGGCGGCGCGCTCGAAAATCAATGGAAATACATGCAGTTAGATCATGTCATTCCTATGTTGGGTGACGCTGGGGCGCATGTCGGTATTTTTACTGATACCGATTCGCCAACGGTCTTGCTGAGTGAGTTGACTCGTAAGCACAAAGTCTATTCGTTACCCGAGGCGATTCATAAAATCACTCAGCAATCTGCTGACGTGTTGGGGCTGAAAGATCGCGGGGTATTGAAAGAGGGTTATGTCGCGGATATTAATGTCATTGATTACGATCGGTTAGCGACCCATCATCCAGAGTATGTTCATGACTTCCCTCATGGTGGGGGTCGATATATCGTAAAAAGCACTGGGTACACCGCGACCTTGGTCGCAGGACAGGTTGTGGTAGAGAACTGTCAACATACAGGTAATCGACCCGGCCAAGTGATCCGAGAATTTGAGCGAGGTTAACGTTGATTTTTTTACCTGTTGTTTTTTATTGTCGTGGAACCTGGTACCCCGACCCTACAGCAACATTGCCAATAGGCTTTAAACGGCGGGGAGCCTTTTTGAGGTAGCCGTTGTTCAGTCAAAAGGGCAGCGGGCTACATAGCGAGAAAATCAGCACAATACTGGGAGGATTTGTTTGGTTATCTGGTCTCATCAATCTTGTGGATACAGTCATACCTCCTCATGGCCCCTATTGTTAATGGTGTTTTTTGCTCTTTTAAATTCCACCCAGGCAGTTTGGCCCCTAACGAGAAGTTTGCCGTGCTTCGGTGCTTGATTTTGCATTGCTTTCCAGCCTAGGCTTAATTAAATCTAATAAAAAACTAGTCACGAAGGGCGTAAATTCATGAAAACAAAAACCTCCCAAGCACCGGGTGTCGAAACTAAAAAAACTTATTGCCGTATCTGCCACAATTATTGTGCAATGGAAGTCGATGTCTTGGACGGTAAACCGATTGCTGTGAGAGGAGATACCAGTGACCCGGTATATGGAGGCTATACCTGTATAAAAGGCCGTCAACTTCCAAATGCCTATGATCATGAATCAAGAATCACTCAACCGCTTAAGAAATTAGCGGACGGTAGTTGGCAAGAGATCTCATCCGCGCAGGCGCTAGACGAGATCGCTGACAAGGTTAAGGAAATTATTGTTGCGGACGGCGCGAGATCGATCGCAACCTACTGCGGGACCTACTCGTTTCAAGAGTCTGCTGCGCTCGCCGTATCTAGAGCCTTTCATGACGGCATTGGGTCCCCATCTTACTATACTTCAGTCTCCATTGATCAGCCTGCAAAAGGCATTGCCCTGTCAAGGTTTGGTGTTTGGGCCGGTGGCCCCCACAGTTTTGAGGGCGCAGACGTTGCATTGATCGTCGGTTGCAACACCTTGATATCGCATTTTGCACCTTATGGAGGAATACCGCCTTTCAGTCCAAGGAAAGCTCTAAATAGAGGCTTGAAAAACGGTATAAAGATGATCGTTATTGATCCTCGCAAGACAGAGGTCGCCCGAAAAGCTCATATTCACCTGCAAGTGCGCCCTGGGGAAGACCCAACGCTACTGTGTGGCATTGTTAAAGTAATACTGGACGAAAATCTCTATGATGCGGCGTTTTGCGAGCAGTTCGTTGATGGTGTAGAAGAGCTGCGCGAGGCGGTGAAAGACTTCACGCCTGAGTATGTGGAGTTAAGAGCTGGGGTTCCGGCAGAGCTTGTTGTCGAAGCCGCCAGAGTTTGGGCTAATGGCAAGCAGGGCACCGCGACAGCTGGTACCGGACCCAACATGGCGCCCAGAGGTAATATCATGGAACACCTGCTGCATGTGCTAAACACGCTTTGCGGCCGTTTTAACAAAGAAGGAGATAAAGTTCCGAATCCCGGTGTTTTGTCGCCAACCGGTAATCGTAAAGCAGAGGTGATCGCTCCTTGGGCTGCGTTCGGCAAAGATTTTCCACAATCCCGTATTCGTGGTTTGAGCGAGTGTTGCGGTGAGATGCCTACAGCGGCCTTAAACGACGAGATACTTGAACCCGGTGAGGGGCAAGTCAAGGTGCTCTTCAATATCGGTGGAAACCCGATGGTCGCTTTTCCAAATCAGCACAAGACGGTTCGAGCGATGAAAGCTTTAGAGTTACTCGTTTGTATAGACGTTAAAATGTCAGCAACGGCGGTGATGGCCGACTACATATTACCGGGAAAAATATGTTTAGAGCGAGATGATGCGCCAGTAATGGCGGATACGTGGTTCGACGTTCCTTACACGCATTATGCTGAAGCGATCGTAGAGCCCAATGGCGATTTAATAGAAGAATGGGAGTTCTATTGGGAGATCGCTCATCGGCTTGGGATCGAACTAAATTTAGGCGGGGGCATTCTGCCTATGGACGCTGCCTTTGGTGTGGCAACAGGCGGGACAATCCCAACAGACCACAAACCCACTAAATTTGAGGTTTTAGAGCTGGTTACAACGGGCACAAAGGTACCGTTGCAGGAGATAAGAGCTAAAAAAGGCGGGTTTGTTTACGAAAGCATCGAGTGCATCGTGGAGAAGGGCGACTCAACCGCCAGACTTCAGCTAACCCCGTCAGGCATAGAAAGTGAAATTCGTGAAATCAGAGAAGAGAAGTTGTCGACAACCGGAATCCCGGAAAAAGACGGAACTTACACCCATCTGCTTACCAGCAGGCGCCTAAACCATGTTTATAATTCATCAGGGCAACAATTTGAAGCAGTGAAAGAGAAAGGCACCACCAATCACGCGCATATGCACCCTGATGATCTCTTAAAGTTAGCGTTGGTGTCTGGTGATTTGGTCCAGATCCGTGGCCCGGGCGGCCGAGTAACTGCGGTGACGAAAGCAGAAACATCGATCCAGCAAGGCGTCTGTTCGCTGGCTCACGGTTGGGGTTTTCACCCGGACTACGACGACAACGAAAATGTTCGTGAGATCGGTGCTAGTTCCAATCGTTTGATATCTGACGAGGCCGAATATGACCCAATCTCAGGAATGGCCCGCCAAAGTGCTATTCCGGTGACTATCACGGCGCTATAGGTGATATGAAATAAAGCGTTTGCTGTTAACTTGTCTTAGGCGCAATAGCGTGTCGGCAGGTTAATAGCGCGTCATCGTGTCTGAGGATCCGTGCAAAAAGCACCCGCATTAAGAAGTGCGGCCGGACAACGTGTGGTAGATCTTCTGTCATCAAGGTAAATAAACGAGATTACAGATGACGTGTAAACGTTAACATAAAGTGCTGGTTTGTCAGGCAGGTGAGTAAGACCGGCGTGAGCTACGAACGGTGGCATCCAGATCTCAATTCAACGAAAAACCGAGGCCCTAATGAGCGAAGTGCTAGAAAAACTAGAACAATGTCCTATTCATGAATTAAGTCCGATGCATCCGGATTTGTTGCGCTGTCCTGCTGCCTTGAACAAGCGCCTTCGCGACGAAGCGCCTGTATTCCAGGACCCTTCCTCCGGTATCTATTTTATTTCTCGATTCGATGATGTGGTCGCAATGTCCCAAGACTCAAAAACATTTTCTAGTGTGATGGGCGGTGCCACAACGCGAGCGGTCGAATCTTCAGAACCGGAGGTTGTGGAAATCATGGCGCAAGGATATGCGGATGTGCCAACGATGCTCACTCAGGATCCGCCGTTGCAGCGCCGATACCGTAAGTTTGTTGACGGGGTGTTTGCGCCAAGCGCGCTGAATGCGCTTGAACCAATGATTGACTCGATTTCTCATGAACTCATTGACCGTATTGAAGACAAAGGAGAATGTGAGTTTTTGAGTGAGTTTGGGGTGCCGTTGCCACTAACAGTGATCGCTTCCCAAATCGGTGCTCCCATAGAAGACCTCCCTAAGCTACGGCGATGGACCGAAGCTTTTATCGATAATTTAAGTCAACAGGTAGACCTGGATGGCAGAATTAAAACGGCTAAAAGTATTGTCGAGTTTCAACACTATTTTATTTCGCGCTTGGAAGAACGTCGCGACAAACCTCAGGACGACATTTTGTCCAAGATCGTCAACGCCAGCATAGAAGGCGATATGCCACTGAATAACGGTGAATGTCTATCAATGCTGAACCAGATATTAGTCGCCGGCAACGAGACAACGGGTGCCGCGCTAACTCAGGGCATACTATTATTGATCGACAACCCTGATCAATACGAAATGATCAAGGCTGATCCTTCACCCCATATGATTGCGAATTTTGTAGAGGAAGTGCTGCGGGTCTCAAGCCCGTCCGCGAATATGTATCGCCGCACGACGCGCGATGTCGAAATGCATGGGGTCAGCATTCCTGAGAATTCAATCTGTTTCGCTCGGTTCGCCTCAGCAAACCAAGACGAGAGTCAATTTCAGGACGCGCTAAAGTTTGACATCACTCGTGACAACTTGAAGACCCATGTCGCATTCGGCAAAGGAGTGCATCATTGTTTGGGTGCGGCTCTCGCTCGGCGTGAAATGAACGGTGGTTGCAAAGTCCTGTTCCAACGTCTTGAGAATTTTCGTCTGCAGCCAAACGACGAAGCCCCGGAGTTTATGGCCAACGCGTTATTACATGGCCTAGAACGCCTGAATATTGCGTTCGACGTTCGTCGTTAGCGATACATGGGTGGCACTTAACAGATACCGTCTTTGAATTTTTGATCTTGATGAAAGCGTCAGGAAGTTTGTCTCACCAAAGAAATTCCGCAATTTTTGCAGTGAAAGCGTCGTTTTCCGCGAAAACGCCGCTGGGATTTATAAAGTAGCCGCAAAAATGCCCGTAGGAGATATAGCATCGCTGATTCAAATTTAATCACAATACAAGGGGGCAGGGCTGTCCCTGTTAGTGATGAGGTTTATCGGGCTGTCAAGGACCTCAACGTTGAAATCGGCCTACTGAAAGAACGCCTGGAGGAGTACGAGGGTCCAGAGGCGTTAGGAAAGCGAGGTATTAACTCCAAAGTTGTGCGCCGATTGACCGCAGTGCTTTACCAGTGCCTTGGTCTTGATCATTTGAGGCTGGCGCTGCTGGCTGAAGGCGCTGGTTTCGATTGGGTTCTGGCAGGATTATGGGCGATTGACGCTGCGGAAGTGTCGGATCAGGCTGGCAGCGGTGCTTTAATGGATGACCTGGAGCGCCAACTAGCGTTGCTGGCGGATGAAGTTGAGATCGGCTTCGATCAACACAAAGCGTTCGCCTTTGCACTGCGCTACCATGAGGCTCGTCTGGCACAGGAGACTAAAATGGCTTCCGATAGATATGCCAGAACAAACGATTAAGGGTTGAAAATGCAGTGGCGCCCACGATCATTACCGACGGCAGCGGTAAGAAAAGGATAATCAAATGGCCTCTGGCCCTAATTCAAAAATAATGCGGCATAGCCCTGTTTGAGTTCGGTCTCGCCTGCGCCATCGAGGGAATTAGTGGATACTGTGAGTTTACGAGTGATTTTCAGGTGCCGTTGCCCTAGCCGGCAGAAACTTCAACGACCTTTTGAAAATAGCTAATGGTGTAAGAGTCTATTCGCCAAATATCGTCTTTACCCTTTAGCAAATCCCAGGTGTACCGCGCGGTTCCGGTCACTTGGGTCTCTACCCGGGTTTTTTCAGGAACGTTAAAAGCTGCAATTTCCAGTGGGATATACATCATGTAAGCTTCGGCAACGGCTCGCTCATTGGTTTGCTCATGAATGGTCAGATTGGTGTCAAGATGCAGTGGTTGAGTGCCGGCGTTGACCATCCCCTCACGATATCCGCTCAATAGGTTCTTAAAGTCGTCACCAACGAGCGTGACGGGCGGCGTATCGGAAAGGCAGATGATGCAGGTTGGGTTGTCTGTGAAGAGCGTAAACCAACTCGCAAGTTCATTTCTGTCGAAATGGTTTGAATAGGCATTGCATAAGTTAATAATCGCCAAACGGTCTTTGACATCAAAGTCAGTATTACCGGGATGATTCATTGGATTATTTTGTCCATTTATATTGATTCGTGCTCAAGGTAAGACGTTGTTGTTCAAATTGCAACGCTGCCAGTTGTCTTGTGATTTATCCCCCTAAATAAAATTGATTAAGGTGCTGACGGTTATTCAACAACGTTGATAGCCATGCCTCAGGGTAGTGACTTACCATCGTTTAGGGGCGGATCCTTTCCTTTACGCAGGAACCAGTTAATACCTAATTTTGCCTCGTCCCTATTATTTAAACAGCGAAACCTGGCTCTCCACCCTCGTGGAAAACCCTGCTACACTCAACGGCCTATCTGCATTAAAGCGATATGTATATGCGCCAATCAAGTTCCGCCCCTAAAATAGAACAGCTGGATGCTGTGGTCGTTGGAGCTGGCTTCGCCGGTCTCTACATGCTGCATCGTTTCAGGCAACTAGGACTGCGCGCACGAATTCTTGAGGCCGGCGGTGGCGTTGGCGGCACTTGGTATTGGAATCGTTATCCTGGCGCACGTTGCGACATTCCCAGTTTGCAATACTCTTATCAGTTTTCGCCAGAATTAGAGCAAGAGTGGCAATGGAAAGAACGATATGCACCGCAAGCAGAGATCATGGCTTACGCTAAGCACGTGGTCGATCGTTTCGAACTCGCCCCTGACATTCAATTTAACACCCGTGTAGCTTCAGCACACTTTGACGAAGACGCCAGCCATTGGAACGTCACCACGGAGGCTGGCGAAGTGATATCGGCTCGCTTTTGCGTGATGGCCACCGGATGCCTATCTTCCGCTAACGATCCCGAGTTTCCCGGGCGAGAAAGTTTCGCCGGGAATTGGTATCACACTGGACGGTGGCCGCATGGGGGCGTCGACTTCAGTGGCCAGCGGGTAGCCGTGATAGGCACCGGCTCGTCGGCTATTCAATCTATACCGCTTATCGCCGAACAGGCGGGCCAACTGACTGTTTTTCAGCGGACGCCAAACTTCTCCGTGCCAGCACATAATAGGCCACAGGATCTAAATGAAGAGGCCGAGGTGAAAAAAAATTACCGTGCGTTTCGCGCAAATGGCCGCGCCCAGCCAATAGCGTGGGATACGGCTGGCAACGAGCGTACAGCCGAAGAGCACACACCTGATGAGATACGCGCGGAGTGTGAGCGCCGCTGGGAAATGGGCGGACTTTACTTTTACGGTACTTTTGCAGACCTGCTGGTAGGCAAAGAAGCGAACGACATTGTTGCAGCGTTTGTGCGAGGGAAAATACGCGAGCGAGTAAACGACCCCGTTCTGGCTGATGCGTTGTCACCGGATACCATATTTGGTTGCAAACGTATTTGTGCAGACACAGGTTATTTCGAAACGTATAACCGTAGCAATGTAACGCTGGTAGACATTGCAGAATCCGGTATCGAAGAGATCACTACCCACGGCGTGCGGGCGGGCGGGAAGGAATACGCGGTAGACGCGATTGTCACTGCGACGGGTTTTGACGCCATGACGGGATCGCTCGATAGAATTGATATTCAAGGCAAAGACGGTCTGAAACTTAAAGAAAAATGGCAAGCAGGGCCACGAACTTATCTTGGGCTAACCACCTCGGGCTTCCCGAACTTCTTCATCATCAGCGGGCCGGGTAGTCCCTCTGTACTGACTAATATGATCACCTCTATCGAACAGCACGTTGAATTTGTTGCCGATTGTGTCGCCTGGCTGCAGGACCAAGCACTAGCGAGCATCGACGCTTCTATAGAGGCAGAGGACGATTGGGTAGATCATGTCAACGAAGTGGCTGGCGAGACGCTATTGCTGGGCTGCAACTCATGGTACCTGGGCGCGAACGTGCCGGGAAAGCCTCGGGTATTCATGCCTTATCTGGGTTTTCCTGAATACGTGGAGAAATGTGATTCGGTGGCGAAAAATGCCTACGAGGGTTTTCAGACTGCATAAATAATGGTCCTATATGCGCAGTGCCGGAACCTTGGAAAACATCAGTCGGGGTTACTGATCTAGTTGATCTATTAGTGGCGGGTTCATAAGTAGAACCCGAGGTACACCCTAAGATTTCAGTTGGGTGCAGCTTGATCACCCAAACGCACGCAGTAAATCCAGCGTGTGGTGGGAAGTAAGGCAGTGAAATTTACACAACTTACTTCAGATTAAGCGTCATCAAATTTCCAGGTTAAATTTAAAACCGTATCGAATATCCTCGCGGGTTTGTGGTCCGTTTAAGGATTCATAGAAAGGCTTGCCGACTTCCAGCTCTATATAATTACCGTTTGATAGTACCGGTATTCGGAGCCCCAGGATTAATTTAGCCTGACTCCCGCCGTACATCTCCGGATTGGTAACAGACGCCGGGTAGGGAAACGGGCCGGGAACCATCAGATCGGTATCCTTGCCATGAATACTGTCTGAATACTCGTAGATTAGTTTAATCGACGGCTTGACCCAATCTAACTTGTTAAACCTCAGCCAGGTCGCCGCCGAAACTCGATTACCCAATCGGTAATCTCTATCATTTTCTCCTAAACGGATTTTAGCGGCCAGTACAGTCCCCCAGACGAATCCGTTTCCGATGCCTGAATATCGAATACTCGCAGGGATATCATAGGTACCTGACCCCAGTTGCATTGAATAGGGAAGCTGCTGATCGCCGGGGGCACGGGGAGTGTCCCCTTCCTTGTCAATGGAGCCAGTGGGAAAACTTAGGCCCAAGGTTAACTGTAAGTGCTTCTCACTCGACGTTTCCAATTGGTAGGATCCCATAACAGAGACATCGCCTATCCCGCTGGAACGAATAGTAAAATCCGCGTAAGCGGGAACAATGCTGATGTGATCGGTACTTTGCTTGATATAGGGGACGGCTAACCTAACGCTTATTTTTTCGCTGAGTTCGTATCCCAGAACAAGTGCATGAACCTTTTGCGTAATCGTTGTCGGCACCACCGGGAAATTATCCTTGGTGCGCGGCTCTAGCCCAGGCGTAAACAATACCTCGTCATTGGAAAGGTTATCGCTGCCTTTGTTAAAGCCTTCAAAGTCTGCTTGCTGAAACCGGTATTGAAAACTCCATTTACTTTTAGTGTCGGGCGCTGTTTTGTTTCTTGCACCACCAGTACCTGGGTCGCCGATTTCGGCGCTGAACAATTCCTCCAGACTAAGGTTTAGAAGATCTGCAGGTACATTTTGGCCCCAAGTTGAAGCAGAGAAGATAGAGAGGAAAAAACATGCCCAGAGTGAAAAAAGCGATGGTCTTAGTTGTTTTCTAATAGTCAATTTCATTGGCCGGGTTCCCTGTTGTCTTTTTCCTCGAGGTGACCTACCCATTTATCGAGAACTGATGAAAGTTTTTCCATCTCTAGCGGCTTGCTTAAGTAACTGTCCATACCAGCTTTTAAGAACTTCTCACGATCTCCCGTCATAGCATAGGCGGTTAATGCAATGATTGGAACTGATTGAACAGCGCCTGATTTCTGTTCTAATTCGCGAATCATGGCGGTGGCCGCCACACCGTCGACCTCTGGCATCTGTACATCCATTAATATCAAGTCCACCGGGGTCTCGGAAAATAGCTTTACCGCTTCAGCGCCGTTATTGGCAATGATTGGATTACAGCCAAAAGTGTTTAGTGCCGCGCGAATAAAAATCTGGTTGACCTCATTATCCTCGGCGACCAAAATTTGAGCGTTATATTGCCTTGAGTTTGAAAGCTGTTTTTTATCCAGCGATTCATCAAAAATATCTAGTCTGACGGTTTTTTGAGTTTCTTTGTACGAAAGCGCCAAAGGCAATTGGAACCAAAAACGAGAGCCTTGGCCTGGCGCGCTCGCAACGCCAAGCTCCCCACCCATCAGGTCTGCTAATTGTTTTGATATAGCAAGTCCCAAGCCTGTGCCACCGAATCGGCGGGTTGTCGAAGAATCCTCTTGGGAAAAATTTTCAAAAATGGTTTGTTGGGCATTGTTGGCAATGCCAATTCCGGTATCTTGGACTTCTATGCGTAACATAGTCGTATCTAAACCATCGTTTACCACTGAAACGTCAATGGAAACATAACCCGTCTCAGTGAATTTTACGGCATTGCCGACCAGGTTGATCAGTATTTGCTTTATTCGTCCCTGATCGCCCCTCACTATCAACGGTACGTCTTTGGCAATGTGGCAGCGTAATCCCAGACCTTTGTTTTCGGCGCTTTTTATTAACAAGTCTTTGGTGGCTTGTACGCACTCGTAGATAGAAAAATCTGTTATATCCAAGGTTAGCTTTCCGGATTCAATCCGTGAAAAATCTAGGATGTCGTTAATGATTGTCATCAGGGAATTGCCTGACAACTCGATGATTTCACCAAACTTTCGTTGCTTAACGGAAAGCTCCGTATTGAGTAACAAAGAGGTCATACCCAGAACCCCATTCATAGGGGTGCGAATTTCGTGGCTCATATTGGCGAGGAATTCAGATTTTGCTTTGGTCGCAGATTCCGCTATAGCTTTTGATACCTGTAGTTCTTTAACCATTTTGTCCAGCTTTTGGTCACGACTTTGAACCCGTTCCAGCATGTCATTAAAGCCATCGCTCAGGGAACCCAGTTCGTCATCCCCCGACACCTTAACTCTCTGATCGTAATCCCCATGCGAGGAAACTTTTTTCATTGCATCGGCAAGGTTACCGATAGGCACAATGATGAATCTCACGAAAAGCCCGGCGGTTAAAGAGCTAAAGGCCAGGGAGACGAGAAAAAAAATGCCGAAGATAACAGCCATCCTGAAAAAGCCGTCTCGTAGTGGCTGTAAATCGATTTGAATGGCAATAACCCCAAGAACTTCATCGCCCAGGGTGATAGGTCCTCTTACATCAAGAACCTCTCCGAAATTAACGACTGTCTCGGAACCCTCAATAACCAAAGCTAAGGACTGCTCCAGTTTGGTGTGACCCATGACGCCGTGCCAAGAGAGAGCTTCTTGCGGTAATCGCTGGTCAGGGTATCTTGCGTACAGTTCTAGATTAGCGGTGTAAATTTGTGCCGACAAAACATTCGGGTCGGCCGTCAACGCGGAAAGTACCTCGGTCGCAGCGTCTGGGTCTTGAAAGACTAATGCGGCGGCACTGTTGATGGCCAGAACCCTGATTAGAGTTGAATTATGTTGGACCATCGACTCACGTTTTAAAAGGGTGTGGCCCAGGATAAAAGTGAGAGACCACAAGGTCAGCATCATGGCGCTCATGATCATAGTGACTGTGGTTATTTTTCGTTTTAGGGGTAGATATTGAATAAGTTTAATCATCGATTTTCGCCTCGTCAGGGGCGTTATAGATGGTTGCCAGTTTCAATAATTTAGAGCTTATTTGTATTCTTTGCGCCCTGGCAGTAGCCAAATTTATATGAACTTGTACACGAGCACCCTGGCGTCGAAACTCTATTATGCCGCCATTTGCCACGAATCCCTGCGAATCGCCAACAGTGAGGACTGACTCTTCTGGGCGCAATTGAAGCGATTCGCTTTTATTGTTGTCGGCGCCCAAAAATAAGATATGGCACTGTCTGATGTTCGACAAGTCTGCTAGCAAGGTGTAGCGCCTTGTCTCACCTGCTGTCTGTTTGGCAGCGATCAATTCCTTTAGGGCGTTTACAACAGGTCCCTCATGAACAGCGCAGTAAGTTAGCGCGGCAGTTTGCGCGGCAGTTTGCGCGGCAGTTAGCGCGGCAGTTAGCGCGGCAGTTTGGCCAGTCGTGGCCCTGGTTTCCCAGGTTATAAATTGGGCGAAGCTGTAAAGGAATGCTGCCTTGATCTCGTGCTCTTCGTAACTGCGGGAACTTGCTTCGGGGATCGCGATCATCAGACCAATCAAGAGCTTGAACATCATGCCTGAAGCATTTACGAAACCTGGAGTTTTGGTGCGTTGGATACTAACCACAATAGAGCCCATGGCACCTAATTTAGAAAGGGCCAGTATTTACTCAAACTGAAGGTAAGTCAAAATAGTAATAGCCGCTTTGATCGGGAAGTGTCTGATTGCATAGGAGTGTTTCCCGGAACCTCTACTGGCAAGCGTGAAGGCTCTGCGGATCCTATTTAGCAATTTTATGTCCACATTTTGAAACGAGCGTAGGGCTGCTGACAATCGGGAATGATTCGTTAGATGAGACTCGAACGGGCTCGCCGAGTCAGAGCAAACAAAGAGCAAACAAAGAGCAAACAAAGAGAAGCCCGAGTCTATTAATAGTAACCCGAGTCTATTAATAGTAACCCGAGTCTATTAATAGTGACTCGAGCCTATTAATAGTGACTCGAGCCTATTAATAGTAGCCCAAGCCTATTAATAGCAACCCAAGCCTATTAATAGCAACCCGAGCCTATTAATAGTAGCCCGAGCCTATTAATAGTAGCCCGAGCCTATTAATAGTAGCCCGAGCCTATGCCTCTTGCGGGTCGCTGGACAGGCGATAATAAAAGTATTATTTTCGATCGATGTCGGGTCTGTGCGCCAAGCGCTAAATCGCCGGCAGGTAACGCCTGTAATCCCGCAGGTTAATGAATCCAGTGAGATCAAGCATGCGCCTATTCCTCTTTCTCCTAGTGCTGATGCTTGCCGCTTGTAGCAAACAAGAATTGAATAAGCCATTCGTTGCAAAGACTACAATCGTTATCGACACTGAAATTCAACGCGATACTACCGATTCAGCCGGGTTGGAGAGCGCCCGCCTGAATATCTGGTTTGATGAGCAATATGCCGAACAACTTGATTTCAGCCCGCAGACAAAGACCCGCTTGGGTGATAAATCTGACTATGACAGTCTTAATGATTACAGCATGGCGGGCTTCGATGAACGGCTACAGTGGCGCAGGCAGAGCGTCGCCAGAATGGAACAAAGTTTCGATTACAGTCTTCTTAACCATGAAGCTAAGTTATCCTTTGACATGTGGCGTTACTCACTAGATCGCTCCGATGCAGGTATCCCGTTTCGAGAGCATGGCTATATATTTGGGCGTGGCGGGCCACATGTTTCGCTGCCAAACTTCTTGATTAATTACCATCGCGTCGATGATGCATCAGATATAGAAGCTTACTTGTCGCGATTAGGAGCGCTCGATCGAGTGTTTGGCGAGTTACTGGACCGCGCACGGTCTGCATCAGCGAAGGGTATTCGACAGCCAACGTTCGCCTACGACTTCGCGATGGCGGAAATAGATAGAGTTACCTCTGGCGTGCCTTTTAATACTAATGACGGTTCCCGGAGTTCGCCAATCTGGACTGATGTTCAAGGCAAGGTTGAGGCGCTAGTTGAAAATGATTCGATCAGTAGCGGTCAGGCTAAAAGATACATAGCCAAGGCGCGTGAAATTTTAGAGGGTGAAGTCATGCCTTCTTATCGGGAGATACTCGCCTGGTTAAAACAAGACAAGGCGTTAGCATCCGAAATATCCCAGGGGGTATGGGCACTTCCCAATGGTGAAAACTACTATAGCTATCGCCTTGCCCAAATGACGACACTGGAACTGTCAGCAGATGAAATCCATGAAATTGGTTTGGCGGAAGTCGACCGCCTACATCTTGCGATGGAACAGATAAAGATCAGGGTCGGCTTTAATGGGTCTCTTCAAGATTTCTTCGTGTTCATGCGAGAGGATGAACGTTTCTACTTTCCTAACACCGACAAAGGGCGTCAGGATTATCTTGATCTAAACAATCAGTACCTTGATGCGATCACGCTGAAGCTACCCGACTATTTCGGTAGACTGCCGAAGGCGCAATTAGAGGTTCGCCGCGTGGAGCATTTCAGGGAGCAAGCCGGTGCAGCGCAGCATTATGCATCCGGTACACCCGATGGTTCTCGTCCTGGGGTGTTTTATTCGCATATGTCAGATATGTCTACGTTACCCATATTTCAGATCGAGGATGTGGCCTATCACGAGGGCAGTCCCGGGCATCATATGCAGATATCAATTCAGCAGGAGTTAACCGGGGTGCCAAGGTTCCGCACGCAATACCGCACAACCGCCTACACAGAGGGCTGGGGACTTTATGCGGAATGGCTCGCCAAGGAAATGGGCGCGTTTGAGGACCCATATTCCGATTTTGGGCGCCTGAGCGGCGAACTTTGGAGAGCAATTCGTCTGGTTGTCGACACCGGTATACATGCTCAACAGTGGGGCGAAGAGCGCGCCGTGCAATATTTTATCGACAACTCCGCGCAGGCAGAGGGTGCGATACGCTCAGAGATCCAGCGTTACATCACTCGCCCAGGGCAGGCGACAGCCTACAAGATTGGCATGATGAAGTTTCAGCAACTTCGCCATAAAGCAGAATCCGCACTAGGAAATGATTTTGATATCAGAACATTCCACGATCTAGCGCTTGGCGCAGGTGCGGTACCGATGTCCTTGCTGGAATCGAGGGTAGATCATTGGATTGAAGAGGTCCAATCAGGGCTAAATTGATCCTGAAGGAAGTGGCAATAAGACGGGGCATTTAACTGCATGGGACGTTCCGTGGGCCTGAGCGGGAAGGGTAACCATTGAGTTGCCATTAGTGGCGGTCGACGGACTCTGCTCGCCTATCGCCTATCGCCTATCGCTAATCGCACAATGTGACGGCATAAGCGCCCTGGTTTCCTGCATGGTCAGGACTTGAACGTCGGGCGAGCCTCATTTGGGCAGGTCTACTTGCTGACGATTCATAGTCAAGCGCGCGTGTCTATTCATGCTTGGCCTCTGCGCCGGTTTCGAGTTAAATATCGCAGGCCTTGTTGCCGAGCGCTGTAGCTCGATCCACCAGAATTTTTGAGTGTGATAAATACCCTGGCGTCATCCGAAAAATGCATGAAGACATGCCGTGAAAGTTAGTTTAATCGGCGATTCGCTCGGGTCGAACCAGACGCTCATCTTGCCTGTAATCGGGCCAGGTTTAATCGCGACATCTAATAGATCCACTTTTTTGTCCTTATGACTCCAAGCCCCCGTATCGGTCCAAAATACAAGTCGTTTTAGAAGGTGGTATTAAAAAGGGCGTGTCGTGCCAGTCCACCCGATGTCTGACAGCGTTGGAGAGGCCTGGCATACTGATTCCTGGTCGACCGACAGGGGTCTTGCGCTATGCTACGCTAGGTCTATCCAAGTCGTTGATCACGAATAGTCGTTGATCACGAATAGTCGTTGATTACGAATGGTCGTTGATCACGAACGATCGTTGATCATGTACGATCGTTGATCTTGTGCGGCTCGCGAAACGCGACGTTTTACAAGCGTGGACTAACAAGAATACTGCGTCAGCGATTGTCAGCGTTTGACAGGTGCACGCTGCATTAGGCTTTATTTTTTTGGAGTAGATCAGCATGATGGTTTTGTCAAAGAGCCCCCGCTTACGTTTCCTAACCGGTGCAACCTTGTACTTTGCACAAGGTATTCCCAAAGGGCTTCTTAACGTTGCCATGCCGGCGTGGCTTGCAAGCCAAGGACTTGGCGCAGGTGCGATCGCCTCATATCTTGCAATTATTATTTTGCCCTGGGTATTTAAGCTTTTCTGGGGTCCTATTATGGATCGCTTCCAGTTTCCGGCGATGGGCTTACGTCGGCCTTGGATACTCGGAGCACAGTTCGGTATGTCTGTTGCTTTGTGTGGGTTGGTTTGGGTTGAAGATCCTATGCAGCAGTTGGGTCTGATGACCGCCCTTGCGACTTTGATTCAAGCGTTTGCCTCGATACAAGATGTAGCCACTGATGGTATGGCGATTGATCTGGTGCCTGAGGAGGAACATGGCAGAATCAACGGATTCATGACGTTTGGTAAAGCGATAGGCTGGGCATCAGCCGCCGCTGTGAGTGGCGTGTTTCTGACGCAGGTTGGGCTTGGCACCACTGCTTTACTCGCGGCAGCCGTTAGCTTGCTGGTGTTTTTCTGGTTTTTGTTTGTCACTGAGCGAGAAGGCGAGCGGCGTCTACCTTGGAGCGACGGCGAGCATGCTGATGATGTTTCAACCCCACCGACGGTGAAGTTTTTGTTGGGCGCTCTTAACCAGGTGCTTTGGTCGCGCACTAGTGTGATCGTAACCCTGGTGTTATTTTTCTTTGGACTGATGAGCGGTTATGGTGACGCGCTTATGCCGATTGCAGCCATTAAGTTATTTGGTATGACGACGGAGGAATGGTCTAACCTTGTCGCAGTGATGGGCTTGGCCGGTGCATTTATCGCCGTTTGTCTTGGGCCTCTGATCGATCGCTTTGGAATTAAAAAGACGTCGTTACTTTCAGTGGTTCTGATCTTCGCGCATGCATTGTTGTTGGCTCTTACAGAGCACTTATGGGTTAATGAAGATTATGTGCTGGTGATGCTCGCGGTGTGGGTGCTGCTCGATCCTGTGACGATGGTCTGTGCGATCGCTATTGGTATGAGTATTTGTACAAAACGGATCTCGGCAACGCAATTTGCCGTGTACATGTCGGCGGCGAATCTGGGAGCCTCGTTAGGATCTAAACTGTTCGGTGTGGTCTCTGACCATTTATCTTACTCGGACAGTTATCTGTTACTTTCACTGCTGGTTTTTTTCATCCTTGTGGTGGTGGCCTTATATCGAAAGCCGGTTCCAGAGTTACCCGAACCGGTATAGCCCATGCATGCCCGCGACATGACGATATTGCTAAAACGTGTTTGGCCTGTACCCTGGGTGGCCACGATTTGGTAAACGACATAGCGTTTGGCTAGTCAGGGCAGCATCGCGGACGCTATTTTTTGGTAAGTCCGATATTTGTGGCTTACGACTAAAGACTGAGCTTTCTAAGGTATTGAAAGACTGAGCTTTCTTAGGTACCAACGATCTTCCATCGCACTGCCTGGTATAGAACCGAGACAACGTTGAGAAGCGTTCATTTAGAACAGTGCTGAAGGATAAGGGTCGTTTCTGCGACGCGGCGGATGTGCTGGTCAATGAGCGTGAAGCTCAACGAACCGACTCTAATACCACGCTTCTATCATCGAAGGACAAGGAATGATGCATTTGAATGCCCTGTTGTTTACCGTTCTCGCGGGGTTGATGGCACCATCGTTATTCCCAGCAGAGATCGCAGGTAATTGGCAACACGCTGAATCGCCCGTTTGGATTACGATTCAGGTTGCTGATGGTATTGCCAAAGGTTGCTGATGGTATCGCCACAGGGAATGTCGTGCGGAACGATCAACGCCCTGAACGGGTCGGTCGCGAGCTACTCCAGGATTTTAAAAAAGACAAGTCCAAAGATGAGACCTGGCGCGGCCAGGTCTATGCCGATAAGCAGGGTGAGTACAAGAAGGCCGGGATTAGTTTGTCAGACGCCGGGTTGATGGAAATCAACGTCAAGGTCGGATTTATGCGTCGAATTATCCAGTGGACGAGCGTGGAAGAAATTCCTTCGGTTACAAACTAGGTGTCAACCGTGCTAGAAGCGCAGGATGGCGTCTGTCAACAAGGATGTCACGCCTACTGATCGTGTAGACTTAGATTTCTGCTCCTTTTTTGCTCTTTTTTTGCGCTTTTTTTGCCTGATGTCTTGGGTGGGTTTAGCCAGACAGCGGTTATTAGGGTTCAGTTTCTAGTCTTGCCTGAGCAACGCTCGGGATTCGGATTCTTCGCAGCTTCATGCACGTGCTTTCGCTGTTTAAGTAGCTCACGATCTTCGCCTCGGTGGGGCTGATTCGGGGTCAAAAAGTGGATTGCGCTGTGGTGATGCTGACCGTTGTACCCGTCAATAAATTCATGAACCTGCTGTTTGGCTGCGGCAATGCTATCGAACCGTCTGGTCGAGTAACAAGGCGTGTACTTGAGTGTCCTGAACAATCTTTCTGAGAATGGATTGTCATCACTCACTTAAGGGCGGCTAAAGGGCGGCCAAAGGGCGTCTAAAGGATGGCGCGATACTTAGGTTCTGCAGCGTGGCTAACGCGGTGGGTCTTTCATTGGCCCACTATTGTCGGTTTGCAAGCCTAAACCATCCGCACGTATTTCTTCAGCCAAACACGCTTTTCTGCCCATCAGACTGGCATCGTCTGACTTTTGGTTCTTGTAAGCTTCCCACGCTATGGTTTTGCGACTGAGGCGTCCAGAACCAGATAAAGCCGATAAAAAGCATCACTGATGCCTTGCGCTGGTCTTTAAGGGCGCCTGCTAACTGATTAGCATTGACAAGGTTTGAAGGCCGAGCAGGGTCATTTCAAGGTTTTGAACGCGAAGGTACAAAAGTTGGTGTGTCGGGCGTTACAAGCAGTTACAAAGCGTTACATAGTGACGCATCTTGGGTTACATCATTCCTGTAACTTTTGTGCACGACTCAACAAACCCTCAGTGCCCTGCCTTTCGGGTTAGCCTCATGGATTCCACACCGGCCGCTGACTGGTTTAAAGCGTCTTGATCAACACTGCGCCAGAAGAAACTGCAATGACATCAACAAAGACTACTTTGGCACGGAATATCACCCGAATAACGTGGGTTAGTGAACCCACCCTATAGTTAGCAGGACCGGAGGGTCATGATTTTGAAAAAAAGATTAGCGCTTTTATGCATGTTACTCGTTGTAAGTTTAATTCCGGTGCCGGGCTTTGCGGTTGCGCCTGGTTTGACCCTTGACCCCGAGATGCCAACTGAGGTGGCTATCACCAAGAATAATGGTTGGGATAACAGAGTCGCTGCGAGCATCGCAAGCTTAGGCATCACTGGTGATGCAACAATGGGCCAAACGTTACCTAGTATTACCAGTGCAAAAGCACAATTGGGGATGAAATTATTCTTTACCAAAGGCCTGGGCGGAGACAAAGACGCAGCCTGTGTGACATGTCATCATCCAAAACTTGGCGGCGGGGATAATTTATCTTTACCCATCGGTGTTACGGCAGAAATTCCAGACTTGCTAGGGCCTGGCCGTCGTCATTTATCGGCGGGCGTTGATTTTGATGGTGGACCAACAGTGCCTCGTAACGCGCCGACAACCTTCAATCTGGCATTGTGGGAAAAAGTTTTATTCCATGATGGCCGCGTCGAGACAATAAGCGGCGGGATATCAACACCTGACTCGGGTCACGGTAATATTGACCCAGTTGCTGGGTCTAATTTGGCTGAGGCACAAGCACGTTTTCCGGTTACTTCCCCTGAGGAAATGCGCGGCTTTGCTTACGAAGCGGGTAATTCGACCGCAGCCCTGCGGACTGCCTTAGAAACTCGTTTACAAACAACGGGGGCGGGCATTGACGCTTTAAACAGTAACGATTGGTTGGCTGAGTTTCGAGCAGGGTTTGGCAGTACTGCCGATGCGGCAACGTTAATCACTTATCCAAAAATTGCCGAGGCAATTGGTGAATATGAGAACTCTCAGATATTCGTGAGCCATCGTTTTAAAGAATACATCGATGGGAACAAAGCAGCGATCAGTACAGATGCAAAAAAAGGTGCCGTATTATTCTTTAATTCAGTCGCCGAGGGCGGTGCAAATTGTGCTAGCTGCCATCGTGGTGATTTCTACACGGATGAATCCTTTCATGTGGTCGCAATGCCGCAAATCGGTCGAGGGAAAGGCGATGGTACGGGGAGTGATGATTTCGGTCGATTTAGATTGACAGGCCAGGCGGAAGATAAATATGCGTTTAGAACACCAACGCTGTTAAATGTTGAAAAAACTGGGCCATGGGGTCACGCGGGTGGCTATACGAGCCTCAATGCGGTGATTAATCATCACCTTAACCCTCAGAGCGCAATTGATAACTATGACTTCAATCAACTCGAAAATTCGGTGCAAGTAGATGATATGAAAGCGAACACTCAGCGCGCAATAGATACGCTTGAAGTAAACAGATCAGCTGGTCTGATTAGTCCCATTCTGGAAAACGTATCGCTCACTGAAAAACAAGTTGATCAATTAGTAGCGTTTCTGAAAACGTTAACAGATCAATGTTTGAATGATGACGGCTGTATTAGCGCCTGGATACCTGCTTCTAGCGACACAGACCCTGATGGGCTTCGTGTTAACGCCGTCAATGAAAATGGCTTGGCTTTATAAACGAACGGTAGTCGTCTTAGTCGTCTTAGTGGTCAAACGATAGGTTGCGTGCGCATCGTTTGGTCATCGGAAATTACAGAAATGAAACGATGAAAGTCTGGCGTTCAGTCATTAATGCAGCGAAGCATTAGTGGCTGTATCCAGAAGGTTTCGGCGCAGCGTTAATCCATATGACTGGTTCAGCTTCCAGAAAATATGAGTCAGGGATATGAGAAGCGTAATCGGTCACTCCCAGCCCATTAGTCGCAAGTTTGTTGATTTTGTAATGAATCGTCGTAGGGACTAACACTGAACGACCGATCAAAACGCGTTGGGTACGCGCTTATGGACATCATCCGGAAACTTTGAAGCATGAGTTTGTGTCTCCCGAGGGCACCCAAGTAAGGACAGCGTTCCGGCCTCCGCCCGAATCCCAACTTAGCGATCAAGGTATTGCTATCTTTATTCTCAGTTTCCAGGTAACGGTTTGTGTAGATTGGGCAACCCAAGACGGCGTGTGTTTGAGTCCAGAAATAATTTTTCCGAACCCCACGCTGGGTGGGGAGAGTGTTGGGCCGTCCATACACCTTGCAGGGGCTCCTAGCCTTTAGCCTAACGGTAATGAACAGCCCCATCTCAAGGGTCGCCGATAGCAATCCTTACCGTTACATTCACACTCACATTTACATTTACATTTACATTTACATTTACATTTACATTTACTAGAAGCGGGGATGGTGACAATTTTCCCAGTGGTTCGAGCTTGTCGAGCGCTAACGGCACAGGTCACCAGGAAGGTTAGCCCGGGCCGTATTAAACACATACCGGGTATGTATACGCGGCAATAGCGTGTGCCGCGAGCAGCCTCTTTTAGCGGTATAATCTGCTTTTCCCTATGATCAGGATAGTACCTAACGCCGATGAGAATTGTTTTAGCGCCGATGGAAGGTCTTGCAGACGTGTACTTACGTCGCCTGCTCACAGCACAAGGCGGTTTTGATTGGGTGGTTTCAGAGTTCGTACGCGTAGGACAGCGCGGCTATCCTGACAGAGTTTTTTATAACATTTGTCCAGAGTTACGACATGGCGGGAAAACGGATTGCGGGACGCCTATTCGCGTACAATTATTGGGTAATGATTTAGAGGCCATGGCAGAAAATGCCCAGCGGGCAGTGCAGTTAGGGTCTTATGGCATCGATATCAATTTTGGCTGCCCAAGTAAGACCGTTAATCGCCGTCAGGGTGGCGCAATAATGCTACAAGAACCTCAGAGCCTATATAGGGTCGTTAACGCAGTCCGCGCAGCGCTGCCACCCGAAGTCACGGTGTCTGCCAAGATGCGACTCGGCTACGACGATATGTCGTTGATGCTAGATAATGCTCAAGCTATTGAAGCCGGCGGCGCAACCGAGGTGACGGTCCACGCCCGCACTAAGCTGCAAGGTTACGCACCACCCGCACACTGGGACGAACTAGCAAGAATCCAAGATGTTATTAATATTCCGCTTATTGCCAATGGTGATATCTGGACAGTGGAGGACTATCACGCCTGCGTTGCGACTTCGGGTACAACGGATGTGATGCTGGGTCGGGGCGCGGTGCGATGCCCGGATCTAGCCAGCCGAATTCGCCAAAACAAGATGACAGGAGCACAGTGGCAGTCGGTTCGACTCTTGTTAAACGAGTTTTGGCATGACATTCGAAAGACTTTGCCGGAAAGAGATTGTGCCGGCAGGCTCAAACAGTGGGTCAATCATCTACGCAAGGTACATCCTGATGCTGAAACCCTTTGGCATGAAATTCGAACCGAGAAGCAGTGCCCAAAACTGGATCGATTAATTGAAGCGGCATAAAGCTCGAAGAGTGGCGTGTTAAATACTGGCGTAAGGTGGCGGGGTACAGCGGAGCAAGAACCAGAGCGCGTTAAAGTAAATTGTATCCGTAGGCATTACGAGTGGAGGCTCTGGTCATGTCCGCGAGTTGATTTAAAACTGGCGAGCATCTTTGGCATCTTGTTCACAGGGATAGTCCTTTGGCGCAGCGGAATTTTACGTTGGGCCTAATGTGCGGTACTTAGACGGCGGCCTATATTTCCGGAAGCCCCGAGAGGATAGAAGTTTTAACAGGGCCGCTCAAAGAACACTCTGAAGATCTAAAAAACATCCGTTGGCGTTCAGTTCATGGGCACCCAAGACTGGTTCACAGATAATGTGTGATAAACGGTGATGAATTGTGATTTCACGCTGACCTCCCGAGTTTGCTAATCGCACTTGGGACACATAGCATTACTGCTGTTTATACTTTAATCCAAATAAACTAGAAAACGCGCCCAGGTTCAAATAGTGTCCTTATCGAACCGTGCATCCCTGCCAAAAATCCCGCCAACCTCGTCTTGACTTAACAACCGGCTTCCGCCTTCCACCAATCCATGATCCAAGACCAACTGACCAATCGAGAATCGATGCAACCTAACGACTTTATTGTCAAAGCGCCCGAACATTCTCTTTATTTGATGGTAACGGCCTTCAGTTAAATGAACTTCAACAACGTTATCGTCAAGCACAATCAACTTTGCCGGTTCCGTGGTTATTTTTTCAAAAGAAAAATACATGCCTTGCGAGAACGCCTTAACATAGGATTCGGTGCGCTTGGGGGTGAGTTTTGTGGCTAAAGTTACTCGGTATTTTTTAGTGACTTTATTGTCTGGCGCGGTCACCTTCGAGGACCACCGGCTATCATTGGTTAATAATATGAGACCTGTGGAATGAAAATCCAAGCGCCCGACGATATGTAAGCTATCGCACAGTTCAGGGGTTAAAGACGTATTAGCTTTAACGATATCAATAACGGTTTTATGCGTGCTGGATTCGGTTGCGCTAACCACGCCAGCAGGCTTATTCATCATCAAGTAGTAGGGGGTATTGTCTTGAATGATTTTTCCGTCGAGCTTTACCACTGAAAACGTGTTTATAACGGTATTAATATCGCGCAGAATGATGTCATCAACCCGGACTCTTTTTTGCGCCAGTATTAACCGCACATCACCGCGACCAACGTTTAAATACTGGCTAATAAAGCGGTCAATTCTTATGCGACCTAACGCCATTACAGATCTCTACGATTCATTACCGCGACGCGCTGTCTCATGAGACAAATCCATCAACGGGTTATAGCGCCATTTTTCTGGCGATGTCCCTTAACTCAAAATAAGCGGGGCGGTGCTTTTTAGACAGGATATTAACAGGGATGTTCAGCCATTATTCTGGATATCGAAGCTGCGCTTGTGAACTCTTAATTCTTGAGCAACTGAAACGTTGGATTCAGCGGTCAATAGGCAGCGTAACGTTGTGCAGGTTTAATCCGAGTTTGCCGGCGAGTGACCGGAAATGATGTTAGCCCCCTTAGTCATTTTCTTTCAAATTCCAGCGCTATCAGTTCGTACTCTTTTTCAATAAACTTCCCTGCTTTTGCCGTCTGAGTCGTTTATGAATACATCAATCATCATTGAATCTAAGTTTCGTGGTCCACCTGATTCCGGTAATGGCGGCTATATCAGCGGTGCGTTTGCAAGGCATCTGGTCTCGCCTGACGATGGTGTAAATGATGCAGTTCAAGTGACTTTGCGGGCTCCGACCCCTCTTGATGAACCCCTTCAGGTCATCACTATTGACGAAAAACATTTAGACGTAAAAAACGGTGACCTGCTTATCGCACAGGTGGAGCGGGCTGAACTTTCGATGAATGTTCCCAAGCCCCCGGAATACGACGTTGCGGCTGCTGCTGTAAACGGGTCGCCTTCGTTGAAACCTGGACTCAACTCTGTTGTGCCTGGAGGGCTTGGTTTTCATCCTATTTGTTTTTGTTGTGGTGCAGATGTGGATGCGACGGAAGGTTTACGCATATTCGCAGCGCCAGTTCAGGGGTTTGATGGTGTTGCAGCAGCATGGCAGCCTGATCCCTGTTTTGCGGATGAGGACGGTTTTCTGCCTTCAGAGATTATTTGGGCGGCATTAGATTGCCCAGGTCAGTTTGCGTTTATGAAGGAGGGGATTCGTACCGGGTTACTTGGGCGCATGACGGCCGAGATGCTTTTACCTGTCGCAGCTGCTGAGCGGATTGTGATCATTGGTTGGTGTATCGCGGTTGAGGGGAAAAAACATTTTGCAGGTACCGCGATGTTTAATCAGCAAGGCGAATGCTGTGCGATGTCCAAGCAGGTATGGATCGGCCGTCAGGATTAAAACCTGTTCTAAGGCTTGACCGCGGTTTTGGGGATACGCCATAACAAATCTTGTTCAAAGCGCTTTTAGCTTTGAGAAGCCCTGTGCATACAGTTATTATTCTCTCGGCGTCACAATTGCCAAACGACACGGCGGAAAGGGTATGACTGATAGGAAAAGAATTTTGCGATGACGAGCAGCAACAAAAAATCTTCTAAAGGGTTTTGGCAGAGGCTAAACGATGCGCTTACTGAAGTGGGTATCGAGCACGCCGATGATGACCGTGACTGGGACCAAAGGGTCAAGCTGCCAGAGTGGCAGTTGGCTCGTCTAAAAGAACGCTATGCAAAACGTCAGGAACAGAAGCGGCAGCAACAAGTAAAACAAGAAGCAAATCTAAAAAGCTAAAGCAAGTCGGCTAGTGCCTTAAAAAGGCTTTTAAGAGGAGTCAGGTATCCTTGCCATTAGGCAACAGACCGGGAAGGGTGTTAAGCCTTACCGGGCCCCCCGTCATTATGGTTAGAGCTTGCCCGCCGCTCGATCTCCTTGAATAGTGGTCCCTTCAATATTGATGACGGAGATCCAGTAGCGGTTGATTTAAATGCGTCTGAATTGTCGAGCTGCATACTAAGGATCCCTTTCATACGCTCCCTAATGATCCCGTCAGCATCGAATGGGAAATCATGGTCAACATATGGACGCTTATTTTCAGTGACCATATAAAAGTTTCCTGCTTCGATGTGGTCGAAGACCTGAATAGCATGGTTTTTCGGGGACTGTGCCATACCACCAACAGTGCTGCCTTCAGCCGGTTCCACCTCGTTTTCATCTAAATCGCCAACCTGGACCCGGTTATTTACTTTGCTCGTCTCTCCTAGCGCCGTTCCCACGATACAGGGGCACAAAACATGAATCCGAATCTGGGGTGACTTAACGGCCAACTCAAAAGATAACGATTCAGTCATTGCCACAACGGCATGCTTACTGGCTTGATAAGAAGCCGCGCCGCCATCGCCACGCACGAGTCCACCCACGGATGCAGTGGTACTAAATATAGAAGTGGAAGACTGCCTTTGGAGCAGGGGGACGAACGCTTTAATCGTGTGGAGAACGCCCATGATATTCACGTCCAGCGTGGTCCGCCAATGCTGGACGGAGCTGTTCATGATGGTCTTATTAAAAATAACGCCTGCATTGGCGAAAACCGCGCCAATATCTTTACCGGGGAAACTTGTCGAAAGTTTCGCCGCAGCGGCTTGCAGGTCTTCCTGTTTAGTCACATCGCATTGAACACCATCGATCATAACATCTGGGAATTCTGCCCGAAGACGGGTGACCGCGGACAGCACCAGCGGCGCATGCAGATCAATCACCATAATATGCATACCAAGTACACCGGCGGCATGTCTGCATAGACCCCACCCTATGCCATTATTCCCAGCGCCGGTCACAACAGCGATCTGGTTCCTTAATTGGGCTGTATCGAAAGTCCCCTGTTGAATACTCATGTGCATGATCCTGACCATCATTAGGACCATTAGGCCACATATGAGCGAAGTTGCGTGAAATAGTCGGCTGGTTTCGTGTATTTATTGTGAGCAGTGGCTTGGGTCTGGAAGCGAGTCTTGAAGCGAGGTTGAAGGTCATGCTGTCGCAGCATAGAAGAGGCGTGATCAAGCACCAGTGCTGGCAAGCTTGTCGTTCATGTGCGGTTAAAGTCTGCTGACTTGCTCATATACCGCCTGTTATTAAAAAAACGTTGAGCAGACCTACCTGAACCCTTCTGCCTTTCCCTAGGCTGATCTTGGGAAAGGGTTTTAACGCTTGTTCAAACCGAGCTTTAAGGGCGCTAACCGGACCGTTTTCAATCCATATTGCTTAAACTATGGCGCTTAAACTATGGCGGTTAAACGGTAGCGCTTAAACCGGAGCGCTTAAACCGGAGCGCTTAAACCGTAGCGCTTAAACGATAGTTCATAAACGGTAGCTCATAAACGATAGTTCTCAAACGGAGCGGCGTCAGCTAAGCCAGGGGTCGGTTCATCACACGAAGATATTTTAGTTTGGTTTTACCTTTATTGTGCACGCGATGAAAAACGCCTGCTTGAACAGTGACGATATCTTGCGCGTTCACCTCGTACAACTCTTCTACTTCTCCTTGTCCCTCGTCAGGATGACGCAGATAGATTTCCCCTGAACCTTGTGTGAAAAAGAAAATCTCGTCCTGCAATAAATGCTTATGCCCTGCCGTTTGTTTGCCCGGGAAAAGGTGAGTGCTGCTCAAGAGAAGGTTTTCGCCTACATAATTGTCTTTAACAGTGTAATTGTCGTTCTCTTTGCTAATGTGCCCGCCGATGTCGTCGAATTCGTCTTTCATGATTTTGCTCCTAAGTTATGTGCTTGTACGCTGCAATCTTGCCTAAAGCCTTCTAAATAGAGTGTCTTTTTCAGGCTAAAATAAATATTTTTTACTTTTTGTCGGTTTTCCTACGCTTGACTGGTCGCTTTGATTCATATTCGTACGACAGTTGGAGCGAGACAAATTCAACTATCTTTGTCTTGGAAGACTACTTTGACTATTTTAATGCACAAGATAAAGCGCGATTGAATGAAAAGTCGGTCTTCTCGTTTATTTTCTGTTTTGCCCGGGATATCAAGACTTCCCATCAATGTGCTTGGGGTTAAACGAGATGGTGTATGAGTCTAGACGCGACTTGTTCGCTTGATGTAAAGACTGCAATAATGACCCCTATATTTAGACGATGGAAAAAACGATGCGAGCAGTAGGATTAATGGTTCATGGCGGTCCCGAAGTATTGCAGGTAGTTGATGTGCCGGAGGTAGAAGCAGGCGTTGGGCAGGTTCGAATACGCAATTATGCCGCTGCAGTGAACCCTACCGATGTCGTGGCTAGAAACGGCATGCTCGCTGCGATGCAGAAAAAAAACCCACCGCCCTATGTGCCGGGCATGGATGCTGCGGGTATCGTAGACCAAGTAGGAGAGGGCGTGACGACTGGCGTCAAAGTAGGCGACCGAGTTATGGCCATGGTGGTTCCCAGAGCCGCCCATGGCGCCTACCGGGAACAGATTGTGTTAGATCAAAGAGCCGTTGTGCCGGCGCCCGCGGGTAGTTCGCACGTTGAAGCCTGCACGTTGCCAATGAATGCCCTCACCGCAAGAATGTCTTTGGATTTGCTAGACCTTAAACCCGGCCAGGTGATTGCTGTGACAGGCGGCCCGGGTGCTTACGGGGGCTATGTTATACAGTTGGCCAAAGCCGATGGATTAATGGTGATAGCAGACGGCGCCGACTCAGATCTGGCGCTTCTTCAGTCACTGGGCGCAGACACGGTTGTCAGCCGAGGAGATGGTTTTGCTGATAAAATCCGCGAGCACTTCCCGCAGGGCGTAGATGGTTTGGCAGATGGTGCGTTGCTGAATGCGCTTGCGATTGATGCGGTGAAGGACGGTGGCAGTTTCACATCCATTCGAGGGTTTAAGGGCGAAGATCAGCGAGATATTAAATTTAGCGCAACATGGGTGACGGGTTACGACGGAGCTTATGAAAAACTTGATCTACTAAGGGAGCAAGTAGAGGCGGGCGTGCTGACGCTGCGCGTCGCGGACTCAGTCACGGCCGAAGATGCAGGTATCGCTCATCAGCGACTCGAGCAGGGTGGTACTCGCGGACGAATGGTGATTGAGTTTTGAATCTACTGTTAGGGATGGCCAGAACAGGCTAATCCTTTCAATTTCAGAGCGTTCTACGGTGTTCTTAAAAAAAACCCTACTGGTCTCGAAGCGGCACATGGAATCTAGCCTGTTGAAAGTTCGCCTAAACACGGGGCCTTTCCAGCAGCGGGTCTTATGTCTGCTCTTCCACTGCGCGAAAAGCTGCGTCAAACGCTGCATCCATCAAGGGTGTTGCCTCAGAATCTGAATTAGCAATTGAAATTCGACCAAACCTCGCGCGACCTAACTCATGAGGTGCTTGCCCTTCATCCCATTCCGGATCATCAAGGCCCATGTACGAATAGGCATATCCGTGAGGGATTCGGTTGACGGTGATGGCCTGGATATCAGTTTCGTGATTGAAGCCGTGCTTACCAAGCAAGGCCTGCAGTTGTGCGCGAATGTCTTTTTCGTATTGTTCAAAGGTTGTCGAATAAATTGTATGCCTACCCATCCGAAAAAGGTCGCGAGTTGACCCTACCTCTTCTATCGCAGGGGTTGGTGTGCTCATCATGAGTACCGCCATCGGGTCCTCACCATTTCGCGGTGGTTCGTAGCCCCCGGTGGTCATGGTGGGTGCAGCGCTTACCCATTGGAACGGATCATAGGGGCATTGGGTAAATGAGACGCCTAGCTTGGAGAATGCACGACCGTTTTTCAGCAACACATTCGCGTAAACAAAAGGTACTTTTACACCATAGCTTAGCCCGGTTTTTTGTTCGTCGCTCATCTCGGGGCAAAGATGCGGAATCAATCCGTTGTAGCAGGCAAGAATGCAATGTTCAGCGGTAATGCGTGAAGCAGTACCTTGTTGAACGTAGTCTACTTCCACCTGGTCACGCTCGGCCTGTCTAACACCAACCACAGTGCTGTTGAGCCTTATCTTTGTTGGTTGGTCGACTTGATCGAGTGCACTGTAGTTAAATTTTGCTGTCGCCACATCCTTAAAACCTTGCATGTTTGGCGCTACAGTTGGAATGAGTTTTTGCACCAGAAGTCTAGCGACGGAGGCGTTGCCGTCGGGGAACATGTAAGCTTCCAAAAAGTTGTCGACCAAAACGACGCCTACTGAGTCCGCAAGACTTGCTACCCAACCCATCGCTTTCAAACCCGGTGCGCCAGACGCGATGGCTTCAAAAACGGTGTGATTCCAACCCGAGGGACCGTTTAGGATTCTCAGATGGACGCCAATCATTTGTGCTGATTGTTCGGTTAGACCTACCCTGTCGATAAGAAAGCGGTTGTAGCTGACGGAGTTTACATAATCGTACTTTTCCCCTAGCGATAAATCGTCAAGATAGTCATGCTCGCCACCAAAGAATGCTATCAGGCGATCTTGTTCATGCTTTTCAAAAGGTAACGTTCTGACCGCTTCGCGATAATTGCCCCTGCCGTGAAGAAACTTTAACCAATGGCCGCCGAGCGTCAGGTGGCCATCGTCAGTCGGTATGCTCATGCCGACGTCAGCGTGAAACTTCCCCCCCAACAAATCGCCGTCAGGCGTGTTTGCGTTCATGGCGTCAATCGCTTCGTCGTCAATACCAATGTCTGTCATTAAGTTCGCGGCGGTATCGCTATAGTTACCTGGGCTCTCTAGATTCTGTGCACCCCCTAGGCTTAGTACCATTCTGCCTTCATGATGGAATTCATTCCGCTTGGCGTGCCCGCCAAAATCATCATGATTATCTAGTATCAAGATGCGATGGTCGTTGCCCATTTTTTGTCGGTAATACCATGCGGCCGCAAGGCCACTCATGCCTGCGCCAACGATGACCAGATCAAAGTGCTGATCAAGTGCTTTGTACTGATCAGGCTTTTCGCCTCGCCATGCCAGTGCATGGGCTACTTCGAATGATCCTTCATGGCTGCCTCGCAGGCCTGTTAGGGTTGGCGGGTAGTGAGGGTTTTCGTTACCCATGGCCAATTCGTTAAGTGTCGCGTTACGCTGCTTTGATGGTCCAGCCCCATAGGCATCGAATACCAGACCACCGACACTAATCGCCATGCCGTTCAAAAGATCTCGCCTTGTGATTTTGGCTGTCATTGCCGCTCCGGGTTGGTTAATTACTGATTTACATGTCGATTGACAGGTTGTAGCATGTCACCTGACATGTCAAGTCTCGCTGGTTCCAAACGCCTGTAAGCGATTCCATAATGACCGAGGTCGATTGTTAACCGATGACAAATCGTAGAAACCAAATACTAAAGACTGCGATTGAAATGATTGCAGACGAAGGATACGCGGCGCTAAGTATGCGGGCATTAGCGCGCGCCGCGCAGATGAAACTAGGAGCTTTGCAATACCATTTTAGAACCTCCGATGATCTTTTGCGTGCTGTCGTTAGTTACATCGCGAACGCTTATGACTTGTCCTTTGACTCTCTGAGACGAAAAGATAATCCACCGAGCGTCCGGGATCTGGTGATTTTCGTGCTCGACGATGAGGCTGGAAAAGATTTGTTGGGAGATAGGCTTTTGCCTCAGCTATGGGCGATGCAGCAGGTTGAACCTTTGGTATCAGATCTAGTGGAAGATATTTATAGGCAGTATCTCCAAGTATTCGAAGGTGCACTGCGCGCTTCGGGTAGTGCTGCGCCTCGCGCCGAAGCGCTGTGTCTTATGTCCATGCTCGAAGGGTCGACCATTTTCATGGGTCGGGGCAGAAAGTGGGCAAAGGAGGCCAAGAAGGTTCGTAAGACAATATTGGCGTTCATAGAAAGCAAATATGGAGAAGCAGTATGACGACAAGAGAACGAACAATACTTGATGAGCAAATTAATCGTTTTGGGTTTTGGTCAGCGGTTGTTTTTATTGCGTCGTTAGCGATTTCACTATTCCTGCCCTTGGACGTGCCAGGGGGTTACGGGGCAGAACATGCCGACAGAGTCGCGTGGCTTAATGCAAATCAAGGTGTGTTCATACTCGGCTGGAGCAACCAGATTGTGGCGATGCTAAGTTTATCGGGTGTCTTTTTCGGGGTCGCCTGGCATATCGGCACGAAAAACCCCTTGCGAGCGATCTTAAGCGCTATGGTGGTACTCGTGTCCGTTGTCGCTTTTATTATCCCGAAGTTCATCGCCATCTGGACGATCCCCCAACTTGCAGCGGTCGTTGCGACGGGAGCAGTGGGCGCGAATATGGCAGATCAATTACTTGTGCTTCTAAATGTCTCTATCCCGTTTTCGCTCTACACATCATTTGATTATTTGGGGTTTTGGTTATACGCCGTGTTTGGTTTGCTCGTGGCTGGTCCCCTTTATAACGATGATATCAGCTCAAAAGTGGCTGCCGTAACGTTTGGAGTGGTTGGTATCGCGTTTCATGGCGTAATGGCAGCGCTTCTACTGGGCGCTTTAGAGACTGCAGATATTGAGGGGGCATTTATGACTGTATTTGCGTTATTGTTAATTTTTGTTGTGGCGATGCTGCTGCGATTCCGACGCGGGTTGCATCGTAATGACAAGGTGGCTCATCATGACGATTAATGATTGCAATGACGCTGACCCACACAGCTCAACCTTCTGTCTGCGTGCTATGTGGCAAGGGCTATGTGGCAAGGGCTATCATTAGGAATACAAGTTTGTTTAGCGACGAGGGTGGCCACTGCCACTTTTAATGATTTTGTTAAGACTATCAGGAAAATCTCATGACATTACATCCCTTGGAGTTACTCTCAGCCGACGAAGTGGCAATAGCAGTGCAGCTCTTTCGAGCCCATCATATTGACGATAAAGCTTACTTTTCGTCAATAGGCCTAAAAGAACCTAATAAAAGCGATGTGCTGGCGGGTAAGACGATCGCAAGAGTGGTGACGCTGTCTGGCGTTGATCAGCAAGCTGATGGCGGATTTGTTTCCTTTGTCGATGTCACCGCGAAAAAGGTACTCAGTACTACCCGCCTGACGCTAGACGCACAAGTTGCCTATAACTACGTAGATATAGGTACAGCAATAGTCCTCACCAAATCGAATGCTCAATGGTTGGCGGCGGTGGCCGCGAGAGACGTTGATATTTCAACCAAGGAAGCCCTCGCGCTGATCCAGATCGATCCATGGCCAGCCGGAGGCTACGCTCACAAGAGTATTCCAAAGGGACATCGCGCGATGCGGTGCATCGCTTTTCTTCGGGAAGACGCGACAGATAACGGCTATGCAAGGCCTATTCACGGGCTTATTGCCCATGTCGATATCACCGCGGGGGCGGTCACCCATATCGAAGATAGTGGCGTGATCCCCATGCCAACGGCATCAGGGCGATTTGATAGCGAAAGCCAGCACGCTATCCGCTCTGACCTTAAACCGTTGAATATTACCCAGCCTGAAGGCACAAGCTTTCAGGTGACGGGCAACAAAATAACGTGGCAGGGTTTTGAGGTTCGCGCCTCGGTCCATCCTGTCAATGGTCTGGTACTGCACGAGCTTTCTCTGCAGAACAGGCCAGTCCTCTATCGCGCTGCACTGTCAGAAATGGTCGTGCCCTATGGCGACAGCGATCCAATGCACAGCTGGAAGCATGTGCTTGATGCTAGCGAATACAATATGGGTACGATGATCAATAGCTTGAAGCTTGGATGTGACTGCCTGGGTGAAATTCGTTATCTGGACAGTCATCAGGTTACTTTTGACGGCAATCTAAAGACGACAGAAAATGCCATTTGTATCCATGAGGAAGATTACGGCATTCAATGGAAGCACTATGACGCATCTTCGCAGACCACGGAGGTTAGGCGATCACGCAGGCTGGTTATCAGTTCTGTGTTTACCATCGGCAATTATGACTACGGGTTTTATTGGTATCTTTATCTTGATGGAACCATCCAGATGGAAGTGAAACTGACTGGTATTGTTGGTGTGAGTGCGTTTGCGGAAAAAGCGTCCAACCCAGCACAGTCGCCGGTGATTGGAGAAAATCTCTCGTCACCCGTGCACCAGCACTTGTTTTGCTTCCGGCTCGACTGGAACTTAGATGGTGGTACCAATTCGCTGTTTGAAAACCAGATCGAAGTGATACCGGTTTCAAAACAAAACCCCGAAGGTACTCAGTTCCAATCGGTGTCTCGGCCGTTAACGACAGAATCGGAAGCCATTAGGGACAACGCGCCACAGGTGAGTAGAAACTGGAAAGTTGTTAACCGAACATCGAAAAACAAGTGGGGCGTTCCTGTCGCTTACAAGCTACTACCGGCTGCTTCGCCAACGTTATTTGCACAACAGGGTTCTAAGGTCGCACTGCGCGCTGCGTTCGCTTGTCATAACCTGTGGGCGACGCCATTTAGCGAGGACGAACTTAGCGCTGCGGGTGCCAACACGGTGATGCATTCAGGGCAAGGTGGGCTTGCTGAGGTGACCGCTGAAAACCGTGACATTGAAGACTGTGATTTGGTGATGTGGCACACCGTGGCATTAACTCATGTACCGCGCCCTGAAGACTGGCCCGTTATGCCGGTTGAATATACCGGTTTTCACTTGATTCCAGTTGGTTTCTTCGATCAGAACCCGACACTTGACCTACCGCGTAAGTGCGAGGGTTAGCTAAAAGGGTCATTTGTACCGAGCGTCCCGGTGCAGCGTGCCAGGCCGCGATGGGAGGAGGCCGCGATAGGAACAGGCCTGGTATCAACAGATTTCGTGCTACACTTTTTCCAACTTAAGTAGCACGGAGATGCGTAGTAGTGCACGAGAAGATACCTGTTAGAAAGCGCAAAGCGATCATGATTCGGCCTTCACCGGATCTGTTGAGCGCGATGGAGGCTGCTGCGACCAAAGAGGGTATTAGCCTGAACAAGCTTGCCTTAGAAATCATTGAGAGTAGTGGCAGATTGGGTACGTCTAAAGCCGCAGGTACGCGCGCTGAATTGAGTGGCGCTGTTTCTGAGGTGGAGGCGGCAGTGAGAAAACTTAGGGGAGCGCTAGATTAAGCAAAAACGTGCAACGGCGCGCAAGCAAGGTAGTGGCTTAAATAGGACGGATAGAAAACTAACACGCACTGTCTGAGTTCGGCGAGTAACGTGTCGAGTCGATCGGATTGCATTTTCGGTTTTAAACCTGCTTCAGTCGAAATACCGTTTGGGCTAGTTAAGTGCACGAGGCGCCTGAAAGACGGCCTGGATTACAGAAGTACACGGGAAGCCAAACCTTTAAAGGGGCCTTCACACTTGGTTACTTTTTTGATCTCCAGAAGTACAGCAAGTACAGCAAGTACAGCAAGTACAGCAAGTACGGGACTGAGCCGGTCAGGCAGAACGTCCTTGTCGCTTCACTTTGAGCCACTGCATAGGTGTTGCACCACATCATTTGCAGGTCCACGCTGACCGCCAGTCACGTGCAGGCAATATGACATGAGCAAGTTGTTCCGACCTGTTGTTCAGCAGGGACGCATGGTGTCTAATATTGCTTAACCCGTGAAATATTGGATTGCTCCCGGCGTCATGTTTCAGCTGATGGAACATAGTGACGTACTTAACACCCTGTTGGAGTTTATCGAGGAGGGCTCTGCCACAGGGTATGGCTTCACCGACCCGATCAGGACGATTGACTGGTTGACGAGCTGGCCTGAGGTTAAATCCGTTAGATAAGCCGGGCTGCTTGTATGAAGAGGGGTAGGGCGCAGCCTTGCCCCTGTTATCTTGCTAGGCTCTTTGTGATCCTCCAGAATGCTCAACGCTGGGGTGGTTGTATTTAGCGTCCCCCTAGCGAATTCAATGCAATAGAAATGTGAGGATTAAGCGCGTGAGAAAAATCGTATATGCAGGATTGTTGGCCTTTATCGTTGCTTTGGTTGCAGGTTGTTCAGATAAGGCCAGCGTCAATGTCATCAAAGTGGCTGTTTCGCCAGCGTCTCCGCCAATGCTGTTTCAAAAGGACGGTAAATACCAAGGGGTTGATCTGGAGATCTTTCAGGGTTTTGCAGACGCCAGAGGGTTGACCTTGGAGATCACGGCATATGATTGGCAGGGGATGCTTGGGGCCGTCTCCAGTGGTCAGGCTGATGTCGCATTCTCAGGTATTTCGATTACGCCTAAGCGTCAGCAGGCGATGGATTTCTCGAACGCCTATTACGACAATGCGTGGCATCTTGTCAGTTTGGTGAGTCGTGATATCGAAATCAACGATCTGTCCGAGTTAATGCAGTACTCCCTTGGGTATCCTCGAGGGATGGCCTACGAGGGCCTGATCAGAACGGAACTCGAGCCTAAGGGCTATTATTCTGTCAGCAAGGTTAAGCTTTATCCGTCCTACAATGAGGTCGTCACTGATCTGGAAAACGGCAACCTTGACATTGCATTTATTGAAGAGCCCGTTCTGAACAACTACATTTATAAAATGAAGATGCCCATCGAAAGCGATTATGTATTTACTGGTTTTGATCGGTTGGGTTTTGCGTTTGCCAAGGGTTCTGCTCGGCGTGATGATTTTAACCAGTACCTCGATGAACTTGGTCAGGAGAAGATACAGGCAATCATTGACAAATGGATGAAGTAATCTGACATGGACTTTATGCAGATACTGGTCGTGCTTGGGCAAGGTGTCGGTTACACCGTGCTGGTGACATTGGCATGTAATCTAACCGCTGTCCTGATTGGCCTGGTGGTAGTCGGTTTGCGGAAGTTTGAATCAACACTGCTTAGTTTTCTGCTTGATATTTTTACGTATGTCTTTCGGGCAATACCGATGCTGGTGTTGCTCTTCATTGTCTATTTTGGGCTGTCAGGGTTTGGTTTCCGAGTCTCGCCAATGATGGCAATGGTTTTGAGCCTCGGGGTCATTGCTGGCGCTTATATTGGCGAGGTTTTTCGAGGGGCACTGCATTCAGTTGATAGCAGTGAAGTACTTGCCGCATATGCCTCTGGCATGAGCGGGGCGCAGGTCTTCCTGTATATCGAGATTCCGCAAATGTTAAGGCTGTCAATGCCGGGCATGGTCAATGAGTTCACAACGGTGCTTAAATATTCTCCTTTTGCTTACACGGTCGGAATTCCCGAAATCACTAAACAAGCCATGGCGCTTGTAGGAACAACAAACCAGGGTATCGAAATTTATCTTGCCGCTGGGGTTCTCTACTTTATGATTTATCGTATTCTGCTTGCCGGCCTTGAGGCGGTTGAGAGGTACTTCCGCATACCGGGTATGACGCCGACATGAAGACCTTGGTGGTGGCTTTCCACATTCATTTTGCACAGGAATCTTTTGGCGGGTTTGATTTTGCATCATTTGAGACAAGCATCGGCGATAAGAGCATGGGCCTATGATTAAGATCCGTGACCTGGTTAAACAGTATGAGGGCCTGAGAGCTCTAGACGGGATTGATTTCGACCTGTCAGAAGGTGAAATCAAAGTCATTATGGGACCCTCTGGCTGCGGTAAATCGACGTTGTTGAGGTGTCTAAATCGTTTGGTCGAACCGACCTCTGGCAGCATTCATTTTCTGGGCGAAGACATTACATCGCCCAACGTAGATGTCAGGCGGTTGCGACAAAAAATTGGTTTTGTGTTCCAGCAATTTGCGTTGTACCGGCATCTCTCAGTGTTGGATAACGTCACACTCGCGCTGCGCAAGTTGCAGGGTCTGTCTCGAGCAGAAGCGAATGAGCAAGCGATGACAAAACTTGCGAGTCTGGCAATGGCCGATCATAGCCACAAGTACCCTGCGCAGATATCTGGCGGCCAAAAACAACGCGTGGCCATCGCCCGAGCGTTGGCGATGAATCCTGCCGTTATGGTCTTTGACGAACCGACATCGGCGCTTGATCCAATCATGTCGCGAGAAGTTGGAGACCTGATTCAGGCGCTAAATGCTGAAAGTGTCACCATTTTGTGTGTGACCCATGACCTTGAGTTGGGTCAACACCTGTCTGATAGCGTGACCTTTCTTGATCAGGGCCGGGTGGTTACCGAGGCCAGTTTTGAGTATTTGTCGAGTGAGCACCCCGATGCCAGGGTACGCGACTTTTTCGGCAGGAAAGCTTAACTCGGATGGAAGACTGGAGCGGCTTTTATACAGATTTAGTCGAGCAGTTGCCATTAATTGTGAATGGCCTTGAAAATACGCTTTTGCTTGCAACAAGCATCAGTATCACCGGTTTTATATTTGGTATTCTGGTGTTCTACGCGACGCTGAGCAAGAGTCGTATCCTCAGGCTGATAACGCGCGGTTACATATCGTTTTTTATCGGCATGCCACTGATCGTTTTGCTGTTCCTGATGTATTACGGTCTGCCGACAGTGGGTGTCAGGTGGTCTCCTTTGACCGTCGCCCTGATCGGTTTCACACTCAATATAGGCGCCTATAACGCCGCCTATCTGAAAACCGCCTATAATGGTCTGGATCCGTCAGAGCTTGATGCGGCTAAAGCGCAGGGTTTCAGTCGATTTCAAATATTCCGCCTGATCATACTGCCGCAGGTACTGCGTTTATCTGTTCCGGCAATGACAAATCAGGTGATTCGAAATATCAAGGACACCTCTGTGGCGTTTTTGATCCAATACACCGAATTTTTTGCGCGTATACAAGAGTTGGCTTCAACCAATTTTCAGTTCTTCAAGGCCTACACGCTGGCAGGCTTGGTCTACTTGGCGATCGTCTCGATTGTTGTCGTCTTTTCGATGTGGCTTGAGAAACGCCTTGTCATTCCTGGAACACATCGTGCCACGGATAAAGTCTCTGTTCGCAAGGAAAGGAACGCTTAACGTTATTGTCCGGCAGAGGGTGCCTGTCAGGCATGTAGCCGGTTGCCCAACGGTCTGGCCGTGTGTTGGTTGAGGAAGCGGCGGACAAAGCGTTGGCGGGAGCGAAAGAGCATCCACTCACCACGAATGCGTCGTTGGCGGATGGTCTACCGTTTCGATATCCAGCAATCCCGAAGGGTCTCGCTGCTAGCAGCGTGATTGGCCTTCGAACCGGCTGTGGAGTGGGTCATTTTGGGGAAAGAAAATCTTTTGCTAAAACGTTTGGTATCTAGCTATAACGTTCTTTTAGTTCGCGTTTTAAAATTTTACCGGTTGCTGTGCGTGGCAGCGGCGTATCTACGAAGAATACGCTTGAAGGCACGTTATAGTGTGCCAATTGCTTTGCTACGTGAGCCTGCAGGTCTGCTTTACTAATGCTAAGGCCAGGTTTCAACTCGACAACCGCAGCGACTTCTTCGCCAAGAGAAGGATGAGGTAAGCCGATCAATGCGACGTCTAATACCCCAGGGTGCGTGTGAAGCACGCCCTCAACCTCTGCACAGTAAACGTTTTCTCCGCCTCGAATGACGACGTCTTTTTTGCGGTCCACGACATAGTAGAAACCTTCGTTGTCCACGTAACCTAGATCGCCGGTTTTGAACCAGCCGTTGTCGAAGGCGGCGTCGGTAGCTTGCGGGTTTTGCCAATAACCCGCAAAGATATTTGGACCTCTTACCCAAAGCTCTCCGATAGTGTCGAGGCTCAAATCATTGCCGGCGTCGTCAACGATCCTGACGTCAACGGTTGGCGCCGGTCGCCCCACACTTCGAGGGCGGGCGTAATAGTCAGTGCCGCCGTTGACAATAATCGCCGAGGTTGTTTCCGTTGCGCCATAGCCGTTACCTGGAGCGACACGGGCATTGAACAGTGTGCCCATCGTGTTGATGAGATCTTCAGGCACTGGCGCCCCGCCTGAGGCGATACTGGCAACTGACGCCAGGGCGCTGGCTGCTCGTGGATGTTCTAGCATTTGGCGGACCAAAGTGGGTACGGCACTCCAAGACAGTAAACGCTCTTCTTCTATCAGTGATAGGGCTTGGTCGGTATCCCATTTGTACATCGTAACGAGCTTCGCGCCGGTTGCCAGCGCGATGTATAAACCACTTATGCCACCGATATGAAAAAAGGGAAAGGTCTGCAAGGCGCTGGGCGTGGTTGGGATGACTTCAGGGGTTGCGGCTGCTGCAAGCGATCGCGCGAGCGCTTGTGCGAGCAACGAGTTTTGAATATTAGTGATGTGGTTGCGTTGTGTGTGCAGCGCACCTTTGGGGAAGCCGGTAGTACCTGAGGTGTACATAATGGTTGCGTAATCCGAGGCTGATATGTCGACTTCCGGTAACGTATCATTGGCGATGGATGCCAACACATCGTGCCAGTGGTGACCTTTATGTTCGCCTGCATCATCTCTGGTGATCAGGAACGTCAGCTCCAATAGTTTGTCGTGGTGACCCACGAGGCGCTGCATGCGCTCGGTGTCTAGCACGGCTATGCAACAGCCCGCGTCCTTAAGACCATAAACGAGTTCGCGTCCTGTCCACCAAGCATTGAGCATAACGGCAATCGCCCCGATTGCCTGGCAGGCGAAGAATGCAACCGACCATTCAGGATAATTACGCATGCCAATGGCAACGCGGTCACCCTTACGTACCTCCTGCCCTTGTAACCACCTTGCCAGGCGGGCGACTTGACCTAAATGTTGGGTGTAAGAGACCCGTTCATCTTGATAAACAAGAAAGTCTTTATCGCCGTTCGCGGCGCTTGCGATCAGTAGGTTACGCAGCGTACCCGAACAATTCGCGTATACGCGCAATGGCGGCGAGCCGGATGCCGGGTCGGCAACAAGTTTGAAAGGCCCGCTACTATGCGTCAGTGCCGCTAGAGTTTGCTCGCGATTTGCCATGAATACCCCAAGGATATGTGCTTAGGCCACCCGTGCTGGCCAGTAGATCAGTGAGTTGTCTTCGGGAGAAAAACAATGCGGTCACCGTGAAAGGTACCTAACCATAGGCCATCGTCCGCGTCGATTGCTACCGTTGCTCCGGTGAAGCCGTTTATTGACTTTTTCACGGCAAGCGTACGTGCTTGCATTGTTTCGGGATCCAGTTCGGCGACTTCCCATTCATCAATACACAAAGGACCGCCACAATCTTGATTTTCGGATAACCGATGTCCAACCGCATATAGGGTCGCGTCTTTGGACCAACGCAGGTTGTCCACGCGAAAATTCATCTCGGTTGTTTGGTCTTGGTTTAGCGCACCGTCAGCCCCGCGTCGGAACCGGGAAATTTCTCCTCGTCCCCAGGAAGCCACGAATACTGTTTTGCCATCGGAGGAGATTTCGATGCCGTTAGGGCCCGACATCTGTGTACCCGTTAGTTCAGTAATGTCTCCGCCGGGATGCCACTCATAAAGGTATCCGGTAACGTCCCCTGCAAAAATATCGCCGGACGCTTGAGGACCCTCGCCCATAATACGAGTTGTTATAAAACCGCCATCTGCGAGCGCAGCCACAGAGTTTATGGAGGCATGTTGAGGCATTTCAACACAACCTACCCACGCCATGCGAGGTTCCTTGCTGCTTGCGTTTATATCGAAAATCTCTACGGCTTCGCGTGCCCCATGACTGGTGACGTAAAGTCGGTGAAGACCACCACCGAGTGCACGAATAGATAAACCATGGGCAGAAAAATTGTTTGTGTTTAGATGTCCAGAGCACGCTGGAAATTCATCTTTTTTCCAGTGAAACAGCGGCGAGAGCCCTGGGAACAGTTCTACATACGTTTGAGCCGCTGGGTCTAATAGATAGAGATGTCCTGAGTGTCCCTCGCCAGACATGCCGCTAGCGATCATCCAGGGCGTCTCGCTTATCGAAACTAGATCCTCAGCATTTTGTGGGCCACAAACAAACGTCATGCCCTGTTGTGGGCTACAGGGCTTGTTATTATCCGCCACTATCTTATCCGCGATCACGCCGCCACTAAAAACTTCTGCTGATATCAGTAATAAAAGTGCCAGCGGTGCTAAACAGCACCTCCAAAATTTAATGCTCATAAGCCTCCGATGATAAAAAACGCGATAGCATGCTGGCGCCAGAGTAGCGCCCGCATGTCATCAGGGTGTCCTAAGGCAGCCTCTAATCGGTATTCATACTGAAAGACACTCCATACATGGCGGGCATGCCGGTATAGCGCAACAGTACGTCATTGACGTG
>Ga0209711_10000224_pt1 | contig 58102 bp, 56 predicted proteins | sample ArcticOcean_MG_C_7_FD_187441 | JGI IMG/M metagenome (GOLD analysis project Ga0209711, IMG submission 187441) | Marine microbial communities from western Arctic Ocean - ArcticOcean_MG_CB11_88 (SPAdes) (version 2) | ecosystem: Environmental > Aquatic > Marine > Oceanic | place: Arctic Ocean... | reverse complement strand
CAGTCGACTAATCCTCTTCTCCGGTAAATTATGGAGCGTTGCTTGCATGCTGGTATGAATTTGACCGTTGGCCAAAAAGGAATCTTATGCTGCGCCTCTCGGTCGGGGCGTTGATAAAAATATCTGAGAGCTTAATCGTAAGTCAGCTGAGCCGTGGCAGTGGTGACGCTATTCCGTTAGGCTTGGAAGGAGGGCTTCGAGGGTGACGGTGCTTTCGGGGTAGGGATTATTTTTTGGAGAGTTGGCGGAGAGTTGGCGGATGAGTTTTGCTTCAGGGGCGGGGAGGCCGGCGGTGATGGTCAGGGTTTTTGGGTCGGCTTTAAAAAAGGTTTGGTAGAAGACGCAGGCGGCGAGGTAGCCGTTTTTTTGGAAGGTAGTGAAAACGGTGGGAATGTCCTTGGGGAGTTTGTTGAAGCCGTAGCATCCGGAATTGTGACCGTAGCGGCCGGTGGCGATGATGGCCCGGCTGGGAGAGCTGAAAGCTTAAGCTTTCTTTTGCGAGCAGGCTCAAATTAGGGGTGACCTTGGCGAGGCTTCCTCCGAGGAAATCCATCGCTTCATAGCCAAGGTCGTCTGCGGTGATAAGAAGGATGTTGAGTGGTTTTTCCCGGGTCCAAGCGGTGGACAGGGAGAGCGCGAAGATGGCGAGGAGAGATTTCATTTTCCTGGAGGGGGCTTAATTGGTTTTTCTAAACTTGAGGTCTCTTTTGCCATACTTGTGCTGTCGGATATCGACGATGAGGGCGCTTTTTTCTAGGATGACATGTTGCCAGGCTTCGAGTTGCATATCGGAAATGATGATCAAGGCATCTTCCCCGGGTGCTTCGTGGATGGCGGCGATTAAGTCGTGTGCCTCCGTGTCACCGGTACGCTCGGCTCGGGCTAAGGTGGTGAGTGCTTCTCGCCAGGCGTATGACTGAAAAGTGTGAATGGTTTTCCACGTCATGAAGTCAGCGCTTAGAGAAGTGGGGATTCCGATGCTGCGGAGATGTCTCAGCGTGCCGCAAAGAAGGGAGAGGGCACGCTCGAAGTAGTCGGTCCGGATAAGGGTGCCATCAGAACCGAAGGAATGAAAAATCACGGTGGCGCGTCGAGGGCGCAATCCTGGTGGGTCCATTTCGCGGACGCGTGGAGCGCGGCCGCGGGCGAGGGCGCGCATGGTCGCGGGCCAGTGGATGTTTTTGGCGGGATCGCCGGGTCGGGCGGGGCGTAGTCCCCGGGGTTCGCCCGGGGAGTCACCGGCTTGGAGTCCTTCGCCGTGCCAGGCGTCATCAAATTCGCCACTGGAGAAGAATTCTTTGGGAAGGATCGCCTTTGGAAAGACGAGCATTTCCTGGCATACGATCGTTTGATATCGATGTTCAAGAATCCCCAGGGGGAAGGTGGAACTGAGTCGACAAGGATGTTTTGAAACGGCGCCACGTGATGAGATGGAGCCACGGAGTTTCGAGGTGGCCGATGATCGCGCGGCGGTCCAGCGCGAGTGACTGTTGATTTGGGCTCGGCCCGAGAGGGCGAGACGCATGTTGATGCCGTGTGCGTCCAAGAGTGCTCGCTTGTTCACGAGGGTGAGGCGGAAATCAAAGTTGGTGTCGGCAAAGACCCGTGCCGGGGTTTGAATGACAATCTTGAGGTTGGAGAGGTTCCATCGGCCTACGAAGAGGGCTACGAGGAAAAGGAGTAGCCCGGCTGCTCCGATGGAGATGAGGGCGCCATCGATTTTTAAAATGCCGACCACCAATAGCGCAATGGCTCCTCCTAGAAGAGCTGCGCCGCGTGGGGTAAGGGACATGGAGGAATAGTGATGGGTGAAGAGAGAATGGTGAACTCTGAAATGGGGGAGTTCGAACTAAGTAGAGGTTAGAGTATATCGTCATAAAAGGCATGAGCGATGGCGCCAGAGATACAAGCGAGGGTATATTTGATGGGCTTATGCATCATCGATGACGAAGTCGTATTACGAGAAGGGCAAGGAATCCGGTCCGGAGGGTCCAGGCGATGGTGCGGATCCAATTGGAGGTGACGAGGGCGGGGACGGTTGCGAGGGTGAGGGCTTCGTGCCGCGGGACCTGGATGAAGGCGGTTGAGAGCCAGGCAATTCCTAGGAGGGCGGAGGGGAGGAAAATTTCTCGTTTGTTTCCCAAGAAAAAGGAAGCGGCACAGCTTGCTGCTTCGATGAGCATGATCGGGGCAATGACGAGGGCCACGCGCTCCATGTAGCGTGCGTGGTAGGCCTCGAAGTTTTCCGGGGCGAGCGATCCAAAGAGGGGGTAGATCGCGATTTGTACGATCCAGATGATTCCCATCATCAGGGCGCTGGCGATGAGTTGGATGATGAGGAGGGTGGGAATCTGAGATTTGAGAGCTGAGACTTGAAAGTTAAGGGGCATGGTTCTGGAGTTTGGCTAAAGCACCCATAGGATATTTTACCTACACGGCGGACTGGAGAGTTGGGCGTGAAAAAGGCGGCTGGTGAGGCCGCCTTGATGTTGGATGAGTATGACGGGGCGGGACGCCCCAGCTCCTCTACTTGTAGACCCTCAAGAAGGCGACTAGGTCGGCGACGTCTTGGGCGGTGAGGCCGAGTTGGTCCGCTGAGAGCATGAGGGAGTAATTCAGTTTGTAGGGCCTTTTACTCTTGATGCGATCGCGGGGGATCATTTGGGTGATGCCACCGGTGGAGGTCATGATGAGTGGATCACCGTCGTTGGAGGCGATGCCGTGAACGTGGCCTCCTTTTTTGAGGGCGACACCGGTGCCGGAATATCCGTGGGAGATATCGGCGGAGGGTTCGACGATAGATCGGGCGATGACGTCGAGGGTTTGTCCTTCGCCCCAGCCTTTAAGGTTGGGTCCGAAGTTGACGCCGGTTCCATTGAACTCGTGACACATGATGCAGCGCATGGAGGTGGCTTTTCCTTTTTCAGGGTCGCCTTTGAGCTTTAGGACATCGGCGACGGAGAACTTGGATGGATCCGCCTTGGGGGCTGTGACCGCGGAGACGACGATCTTGGAGGGGTCGTAGATGCCCCGCTTTTTGAGTTCACCGGCAATGTCGTATTTCTTCCATTCACCGTTACCATTGCGGAGGAGCCAGTTGACAGCGTCTGCTTTGGCTGGGCCCTTGGTGGCGAGGCGCAGGGTGGCTTCGGCGGAGGATTTGTGATCGATAAAGCCTAGGGACTCGACGGCGAAGGAGCGTTGCTCGGCAGTGAGCGAGGGGTGATTGGCGCGCGCTTCGAGATCGGCGACTGCGGTGGCTGGCCAGAGGCGCCAGGTGAGCTTGGCGAATTGATCGGACCATTCGTGAGGAGCGCCGGGCTTCATAGCGGCCTTGATAGCGGTCCAGATTTCGGATTCCTGATTGGCGGCACCAAGGCCGATTGCTTCGACAGCGTTTTTATCGGTGTGATCGACCTTGGCGGCGAGCTTGGCAAAGATGTCCTTTGTCTTGGCTGCGGGGAGATCGCGGAGGGAGAGGGCAACGTCGCGGAGGATGGCGGGGTTGCTGTGGTTCGCCATTGCTTCGCCGAAGGGGATGATATCGACTCCGGCGCGGCGGAGGGCGCGGTAGGCGGTGAGCTGGAAGTTGGGGTTGGTGTGGTTCAGCAATTGCGTGCACTCGGTGAGTCCCTTTCCTCCGAGGTGGGGTAGGAGCCAGATGGCGCGGGCTGCCACGTGTTTATTGGAGTCTCTGAGGACTTTTTTAAGAGCGGGGATTACTTTTTCGCCCATTTCCTTGAGGGCAGTGAAGCCGAGGAACCGGGTGTTGACGGCTGGGCTTTTCAGCGCGGTGATTGCTCCTTCGATGGTTTTGAGGTCGAATTGAGGGACGCTTGGCTTGAAGCCTTTTGGGGCGATGCGGTAGATGGTGCCGGAGCAGGAGTCATCGCGGTCTCCGTGGCCACCGACGCGGGCGTCATACCAATCGGAGATGTAAAGAGCGCCGTCTGGTCCTACGACGATGTCGGAGGGGCGGAAGAGGATCTTGGTGTCGTTGGCATCAGCACCACCGCCGACGAAGTCGGAGCCGGCGTATTCCTTGTTGGGGTTGGTGGTGGTGAGGTTGCCTTGCTCGAGTTTGAAGGTGGCGCCTTGGGGTTCGGGCTTGTAGTGGAAGACGGTGTTTTTTCCGGGTTCGCAGGAGAAGAAGGAGCCGTTGTAGCTAGCGGGAAGGGCTCCGTTTTCATACATGCTGACGCCGGTGGGGGATCCCCCTCCGTAGATGTGGCCGGCGTCCATCGTGCCGGGGTCGTCTTGACGCCAATGGGCGCGTCCATGGTCCTGATCGGGGCGTTTGACGGAGCGATATCCTTGCTTGGCATCGCGGGTGAAGTATCCGGCGCTGCCGTATTCGAGGATGTAGGAGACGCGGCAGGCTGGTGGATCGTCGTTATCGTTTTGGAAGGCATTGCCGAAGGAGTCGAGCGATTGCTCGTAGGAATTACGGTAGCCGTGGCCGATGATTTCACAGTCGGTGCCGTCGGGGTTCATGCGGACGGTGAAGCCGGAGGTCCAGATGTGGCCATCATCCGAGCGCTTGCCGGAGACGGCGATGTGATCGACGAGGAAGTCGCCGCCACCGCCGCCGTATGGGCCGCCCATGTAGAAATTCTTGCCGGAGTTGTCTTTAAAGACGGCGCCGCAGTTTCCGTTGTTGAAGTAGAGTTTTCCGTCGGGTCCGCCGGTGACGGAGTGGAGGGAGTGGTCGTGGTTGCGGGCGTTGAAGCCGGTGAGGAGGACTTCGCGTTTGTCGATCGCGGGGTCGAACCTGAGATTGCGGTCGACGTCGGTGTAGACGAGGAGTTCGGGTGGCTGGGAAACGTAGATGACGTTATCAAAAACGGCGACGCCGAGGGGGGCGATAAGACCTTTTTCCTGCACGAAGGTGTGGGAGGTGTCGGCTTTGCCGTCGCCATCAGTGTCTTGCAGGACCGCGATGCGGTCGCCATCGGGGCGGCGTCCGTTGTGGCGGCGGTAATTCACTCCTTCAGCGACCCACATGCGACCGGCGTGATCGATATCAACGTTGGTGGGATTGTAGAGGTGGGGTGAGGTGGCCCAGACTGAGATTTCGAGGTCCTCGGGGAGCTTGAAGAACTCGAGGTTAACGAGTGCGGGATCAAGATCGGACTCCCAGGGGGCATTGGGATCTTTGGGGGCTTTTGGGGTGCGGATGGTGAATTGGACTGCGGCTTCGGAGACCGCGCCCCCTTGCTTTGCGCCCCCATCGTCAATGCCGACTTGGGCGGTGAACTTTACGGCGCCTTTTGGAACGCGGAGTTGGATGGTGGACTTGGCGTGGGTGCCGAGGGCGTGGTCGTAGGTTTTGCCATCGATGGTGAGGGCGCCACCGCCGACCGATTTGTTGACCTGAAGGTCGCGCCAGGCTTGTTTGGCGTCGGCGATGTGCTTTTTGGTGACAGGGATTTTTTTGCCGTCCTTGGTGTGGAAGGTGGGATTGACCCAAGCGGCCCAGTCGTGTGATTCGTTGCCGAGGTCGTTGACAAAGAGTTCGAGAGTTTCGAGGTTGGCGATGTCCGCTGAGAGTTCGTGGAGACGTTGGGAGTCTGCGGCGTGGAGCTTGGGACTCTGGGCCACATTCTTTGCGGCGAGGGATGAAGCTAAGAAGAGAAGAGATAAAACAAAGCGCATGAGGACTATTTTTACAGATAAAAACGCGGATGCTACCACTAATTGAGATTTGAAGGACTTCTGCTTTGCTTGGATCAGCCAAGGGGTGACGGTGGCCGGCAGCGCAAAGAAGAAGGGTTACAAAAAGTATTGTTGTCCTTTGGGCATCATTTTAATTTCTATCGAAACCAGAGTTTGTCACAATGATGCTTCCCAGGCGGTCTTGATTGTTTTTTGGTGATGAGCTGGGCTTGCGACGGTCAGGGACCGACGCTACAGATAAGTGATGATTGACCAGTTGCGTGATTTGTTGGGTGAGGGGAAGGTTTCTGCGATGGCGGAGGTGCTTGAGGTGCATGGGACGGACCGTTGGGATTTCTCCCACTTGCCGGATGTCGTTGTTTTTGCGGAGTCGCGGGATGATGTGGTGGCGGTGATGAAGTTTGCGAATGCGCGGGAGATTCCGGTGACGACCCGGGGAGCGGGTGTGGGTTATGTGGGGGGATGTGTGCCGGTGCAGGGTGGGATCGCGCTTTCGGTGGTAAGGATGAATCAGCTGGTGGAGTTGAATCCGGCGGACGGGGTAGTGGTGACACAGCCGGGTGTCATTTTAAAAGATCTGCAGGATGCGGTGAGTAACTTGGGCTGGTATTATCCGCCTGATCCGGCGTCGCTGAAGGAGTGTTCGATTGGGGGGAATCTGGCGACGAATGCGGGTGGGCCTCGATGTTTAAAATACGGGGTGACGAAGAATTACGTGCTAGGCCTTGAGGTGGTGTTGGCGAGTGGTGAGGTGCTCAAGGTAGGCGGGCGCTGTCACAAGAATAAGACGGGCTTTGATTTGCTGCACCTTTTTGTGGGAAGCGAGGGGATGCTGGGGGTGATCACGGAGGCGACGCTACGAATCATTCCGCATCCGCAGGATCGGGCGATGCTCACGGCTACTTTTTCGGAGTTCACCGATGCGGCAGGGGCGGTGCAGGCGATTTTGAATGCGGGGCATTTGCCATCGGCTCTCGAGATCACGGATCGTTTTACGCTGAAGGCGGCTCGGGATTACCTGGGGCAGGATTGTCTCCCGGATGGGGATGCGCATCTCATTGTGGAGATTGATGGTCGTTCGCGGGCAATTGCGAGCGAATTGGAGGAGCTGGAAGAGTTGCTGAAAGAGGTTGGCGCACTTTCGACCAAGCGTCACGGAGATGCGGAGGCGTGTGAGGCGGTGTGGCAGTTGAGAAGAGATTTTTCGTATTCGCTGCGGGCGACGGGGCTGACGAAGTTGAACGAGGATATCGTGGTGCCGCGATCAAAGCTGGTCAATCTAGCGAATTTCGCCGCGGGCTTGCAGGAAAAGACCGGGATCCCAGTGGCGTGCTTCGGGCATGCGGGGGATGGAAATATTCACACCAATCTTATGGTGGAGGACTACGATGATCCGGTGATTCGCGAGAAGGCGGACGCGGCTCTGGATGTCCTTTTTACCTGGATCTTAGAAAACGACGGAGTGATCACGGGCGAGCACGGGGTGGGGCTGGCGAAGAAGCGCTGGATCAAGGATGCTCTGGGCGAGGTGGGCTTTGCGACGCATCTGACAGTGAAGAATGCGTTGGATCCGAAAGGGATTCTGAATCCGGGGAAGTTTTTGGACTAGTCGGCTTTGGGAGATGCTTCCACTACGGCGCGGTCTTTTACTCGGCCGGCCTTGTTTGAGCGTGATTCCGTCGGAATGCCATAATGGCCCCGAATCCCAGGGTGATTGAGCCCGTGATCACGTCGATGGTGGATTTTCACTAGCAATGTACAACGGCTTGCGGGCATTCCTGCAGTGAGCATCTACCTGTTCGTTTCTGAGTCATCATCGAGCCTCATGATCCTTCTCGGAAGCCTCTCGCTTCAGGGCCGCCGTTGTCGCTGGTCGGCTGAGCTTCTAATTTACTCAACGTAAACAAGATTAGCCGCAGTGGCTTCGATCTTGTCTTTGTTTCCGATGAGTTCCGCGATGGGGTCGTACTTTCCGGAGAGGAGAGCATGACGTGCGGGAGCGGGCATTTCGACTGGGAAGCTGACGTCTCCGGCGGTGACCGTCATGGCTTCGATGTCGATCTTCACCTCAAGGGTGGCATCGGCTGCCGTGGCTGCTTTGAGCGCATCGATGTCGGCCTTGGGCGCGGAGACGCAGGGGAGGCCGAGGGTGGTGGAGTTACCGTAGAAGATTTCCGCGAAGGACTCGGCGACGATGCCGGTAAAACCATACTTGGTAAGCGACTGGGGCGCATGCTCACGGGAGGAGCCGCAGCCGAAGTTGATGCCGGCGACGAGGATGGAGGCATCCTTGAAGCGCTCGTCATTGAGCGGGTGATCGGTTTTTTCGCCGGAGACGGGATCGAAGCGAACGTCGTAGAAGGCGAACTCGCCGAGTCCATCAAAGGTGACACACTTCATGAAGCGTGCGGGGATGATACGGTCGGTGTCGATGTCGGCTCCGGGGATAGGGACGGCGGTCCCGGAAACTTGAGTGATGGGTGCGATGGCCATGATGCGATAATTTGTGAAGGTTACTTGAAGGCGGGAGTGATGGTGTAGCCTTTTTTCGTGAGAATGTCCTGGTTAGCGGGTGCTCCGGTATAGTGGGCGGCGCCGACGGCGAAAAAGTGTGAGTTTTCGGGCTTTTCGCTGTGCACTTTAGCGATGGTGTCGGGCATGGTGATGTTCCGGTCATCGAGGAGAGTTTTCATGGAGTTCGGTTGGTTGACCTAAGCGACGGCAGAGCTGCCGAGGGTTTCGAAAGTTTCGCGGGCGTCGGCGATCTTGCCTTCGACGGCGGCGGCGGCGACCATGACGGGCGACATGAGAATGGTGCGCCCGATGGGGGAGCCCTGGCGGCCTTTGAAGTTCCGGTTGGAAGAGGAGGCGCAGATCTGATCGCCGATGAGTTTATCGGGGTTCATCGCGAGGCACATGGAGCAGCCTGCGGCGCGCCATTCGAATCCGGCTTCTTCGAAGATTTTATCGAGGCCTTCCTGCTCGCACTGGATGGCGGTGATTTGCGATCCGGGAACGGCGATGGCGGTGACGCCTGCGGAGACCTTTTTGCCCTTGAGGAATTTGGCGGTTTCACGGAAGTCGGAGAGGCGGCCATTGGTGCAGGATCCGATAAAGGCGACATCGATGGGGATACCTTTGATCGGGGTTCCGGCGGGGAGCTTCATGTAGGCAAGGGCTTCCTCGATGACGGCTCTTTCTTCCGGGTCAGCAGTGGTGGCGGGATCGGGGATGTCTTCACCGATGGTGATACCGTGGTCAGGGGAGATTCCCCAGGTGACGGAGGGCTCTACGTCCTCGGCATTGATGGTAATGATGTCATCGAACTCAGCGTCGGCATCGGAGGCGAAGGATTGCCAGCGGGTGACGGCTTCGTCCCACTCGGCTCCGGTGGGTGAGTAGGGGCGTCCTTTGAGGAACTCGAAGGTGGTTTCGTCTGGGTTGACGTAGCCGCAGCGTGCTCCGCCTTCGATCGCCATGTTGCAGACGGTCATGCGCTCTTCCATCGAGAAGTGATCGAAGGTGTCGCCAGCATACTCGTAGGCGTAGCCGATGCCGCCTTTTGCTCCGAGCATGCGGATGATGTGAAGGGTGACGTCTTTGGCGTAGACGCCGGGTCGGAGTTTGCCGTTCACCTCGATGCGGCGAACTTTGAGAGACTCCATGGCCATGGTCTGGGTGGCTAGGACGTCGCGCACCTGGGTGGTTCCGATGCCGAAGGCGATGGCGCCGAAGGCTCCGTGGGTCGCGGTGTGCGAGTCACCACAAGCGATGGTGGAACCGGGCTGGGTGATGCCCTGCTCGGGTCCGACTACGTGGACGATGCCCTGTTTTCCAGACTTAAGGTCGAAGTAGGTGACGTCGAAGTCATCGCAGTTCTTACGGATGGCCTCGATCATTTCAGCAGCGAGTGGGTCGGCGGGCTGGTCCTGATTAATGGTAGGGACGATGTGGTCGATGGTTGCGAAGGTGCGCTTGGGATACTTAACCGGAAGGCCGAGCTCGCGGAGCATGCCGAAGGCCTGCGGGCTCGTCACTTCGTGAATAAGGTGCGTGCCGATGAAAAGTTGGGTGCGTCCGTCGCTGAGTGTGCCCACCGTGTGTGCGTCCCAGACCTTTTGGTAGAGTGTTTTTCCCATGGAGTTGTCCCGTTGTTTGAGGCGGGGAGGGGGTTTTAGCGGATTTTTGCGGGAGATCAAGGGCTTGCTTGGCGAATGAACTCTGAACAGCGAATAGTGAGATTTGAACGATGGAAACTTGGAGGGAGGGGGGTGTTTAGTATGGGGAATCTTTCTGAATGAGGCCCACTCAATAAAGTGGGTTGTCTTTTTACAGAGGTGGGTGTGATCTGATCTCGACGTGGGACTAGGTTGAGAGTGAGCGTTTTATCTGCTGGAGCAAGGTCGCTGTTTTGGGCAATGAGTTCTACGATCCTGGAACCCTCTCCGGACTTATATGTGACCGAGCTTGATGGAGTTCTCTTTTTCGTCGAGAGTCTTGAGATAGGCCCAGCCTGAGGCGTTTTTAGGAAGGATGGTGACAAGCTCACCAAACGCAAACGAGGAGATGGCGAGGAATAAGAGAGATGAGTTTCATCAGGGGATTTTGGACTGAAGTTCAATTTTAAGCGCTTTCAGTGCGGGGAGGGATTTCTTGCGAGCGGGGAGTTTATTGAACTGAGAGAGTGCGCTTTTAAACGCTTTAGTAGCTTCGGGTTTTAGACCTTCTTTTGAAAGGAGTATACCCTCGTCATAATAAAGACGGTGGGATAAACTAGGATAGTGATTCCGTAGTTTTTTGAATTGGAGTTGGGCTGATTTAAAATCCCTTAGAGAGAGCATCAAGCGGGCAGTGGTTTGATGGAGGGGAATAGAGCGTGGGTATATGAGGAGGCCTTTCTCGACGATGCGCTGGCCTTTTTGAAATTCACCCTCTGAGAGGAAGGAGATTCCGGCGTCGGAGAATTGCTGTGCTGTTGGTGACTTGGAGAGTTCCAGAAAACGGCCCCATGATTTCGATGCCTCATGATGGGATCCGAGGGCGGAGAGAATGTAGGCTCGTTCGCTGTGGGAGACCTCTTTTGTTCCTCCCAACTGAAGATAGGCATCGATGAGCGAGAGCGCTTTTTTGTGGGTTCCTTGCCTTTTTTCGAAACTCGCAAAGGAGAGGAGGGCGGGGATGTGGGGTGGCTGAGAATTGGTTAGTTTGGATAGTTCCTTACGGGCCTTCTCTGGTTGGCTGTGGGCGATGAAGAGTTCGGCGAGACGAAGGCGAAGAGTCTTGTTGTTAGGGGCCGCTTTTAATTGAGTGCTGACTACGACAATTTGTTCGTGGAGTAAGCCGTGTCCGCTGGTTGGGGGAGAGGAGAGGAAAACGACAAGGGCAATCACGAGGACGGTTGCCAAGGAGGTGCTCTTTGAGAAAAAAGCTGGTTCGGCTGTTCGTGTTGAGAGCATGAGAGATCCCTTTTTAACCTGATCGAATGAAGATGGAAGGGCTATGTCGTGTGGTCACCGAGACTAACTCGGTAATAGATGGTTATGGGTGTGTGAGAGGATTTTTTACTTGGACGTTGTCTTGGGTGAGGGTGAGGAACTAGTTTTCAAAATGATCTTCCGATTTGGGTTTGTTTTTGCGTTGCTGGTTTTGAATGGCTTGTCGCGGCCGAATATTGTGGTCCTGTATTCGGATGATGCGGGTTACGCGGACTTTGGTTTTCAGTCCGGGTGCCGGGAGGAGATGAAGGCGCTCACGCCGCATATTGATCGAATTGCGAAGGAGGGGGCTCGTTTTACGAATGCTTATATGTGTGGGTCAGTGTGCTCACCGTCGCGGGCTGGGTTGATGACGGGGCGGTATCCGCAGCGCTTTGGTTACGATAACAATCTGCCTCCGGGGACGAAGAATGGATTGGAGCTAAAGGAAACTTTTGGAGCGAAGAGGATGCAGAAGATTGGCTACAAGACCGGGCTGATCGGGAAATGGCATTTGGGTTATCCGGAAGCTTATCATCCAAATAGGCGGGGATTTGATTGGTTCTATGGACTGCTTCAGGGTGCGCGTCCTTACCCGGCGCAGCAGAAGATTTCGGATCATAAGGTGATTCAGGAGAATGGGGAGAATACTCCGGAGGAGGGCTATGTCACGGACCGCTTTGGGGATGCCGCTTGTCGCTTTATCAAGGAGAATAAAGAGGAGACCTTTTATCTCTTTGTCTCGTTCACCTCGCCTCACGGTCCGCTGCAGCCGAAGGAGTCTGATTTATCGAGAGTCGCGCATATTAAGGAGAAGAAGCGCAAGGGTTATGCGGGATTGATTGTGAGCCTCGATGACAATGTCGGGAAGGTGCTCGATTGTTTGAAGTCGGAGGGACTTGAGGAAAACACCATTGTTCTTTTCACGAATGATAATGGCGGGCAGACGCAATCCGGGGCAAATAATTTTCCGCTTCAGGGGAAAAAGGGGACGGTCTGGGAAGGCGGATTACGAGTGCCTTGGGCGATGCGCTGGCCTGGGAAGATTAAGAAAGGGAGCGTGGTAAATGGAGTGGTGAGTTCTTTGGATCTCATACCGACGTTTTTGGATGCGGGGGGCGCTGAAGTGAAGGAAGAGTGGAAGCTCGACGGACAAAGCTTCTTAAACTTGCTTGATGGGTCGGAGGAACCGAATGAGAGGATTCTCTTCTGGCGACAAGGAGGTTCAAAGGGACCTCGGGCGATGCGCGAGGGGAAGTGGAAGGTAGTGGAGGATCGGAAGAAGGGAATGAAGCCGGTATTGTTTGATCTCACCACTGATATTGGAGAAGCGACCGATTTATCGGAATTGGAGGGAGAACGTTTTAAAGCGATGCTGAAGAAGCTGGATCAGTGGGAGAGTAAGCTTGAGGAACCTCGTTGGGGACCGGGGAAGGTGGGCGAATGAACTTTGAGATCTGAACAGGGAGATTTGAAGTTTGAACGATGGGGTTGCTTTTCATTCCTGAATTTTGTGGCGAGATGACAGGCGCGCTCTAGAAAGGGAGAGGGCTAACGGACGAGTTAGTGGATGGTGATCGGGGTTGAGAGAGGCGGTCACGCTACTCTTGCTGGTGGATCTTCCTCCTCTTTAGGAGATCGATTTCTTTTTGAAGATCTTCTTTGGTTTTGGTCGGGGCTTGGATGGCGGAGGCCATGGCGATGAGAGATTGTGTCGGTGGGTGCCGCAGGAAATGTCAACGAGGGGCGTTGGAATGGCAGGCTTGGACTCCGTGATGAGGATGTTTTTCGGACTGGGGCTAAGCGGGACGATTTGGGGTATGACTAGCCGCTTTGAGTCTATTTTGGGAGGACGATGGGAGTTTGTTTCTTAATGGTTAGGGCACTTTGGTCCCAGCGTCTCAAGATAGATCCCCTCAGGGGAATGGTGTTCTCCGAAGAGTTGCTGAGATCTCTCCGGGTGTTGCCTAGATCGGTTCTCCTTCGCTTCTCACCAGAGCACGGAATGCTTCGGTGAGCTTGAGGGTGATGGGGCCGGGGCGGCCCTCGCTTTCACCGTGGCCGATTTCGCGTTCGTCGAGTTTAACCATCGGGATGACTTCGGCGGCGGTTCCGGTGAGGAAGGATTCTTCCGCGGTGTAGAGATCGTAGCGCGTGAGGGAGGCCTCACGGATGGTGATGCCAGATTTTTCACAGAGGTCGAAGATGACTTGTCGGGTGATGCCATCGAGCGAGCCATCGGAGACGGGAGGGGTGATGACTTGGCCTTTTTTCACGATGAAGACGTTGTCTCCAGTGCACTCGGCAACGTAGCCTTGCTCATTGAGCATGAGGCCTTCCATGGCTCCAGCCTTGAGGGCTTCGATTTTGGCCATGATATTATTGAGGTAGTTGAGCGACTTGACCTGCGGGCTCAAGCTCGCAGGGGTGGGTCGACGGGTGCCACAAGTGACGACTTCGAGGCCATTGGTGTAATACTCGGTAGGATAGAGTTTGATGCCCGAGGCGATGATGAACATCGACGGGGTGGGGCAAAGGTAAGGGTTGAGGCCGAGGTCACCGACGCCACGGGTGACGACGAGACGGATGTAGCCTTCGGTGAGTCCGTTCGCGCGGATGGTGTCGAGGGTGTAGGCCATGACCTCGTCGATGGACCAGGGCATTTTGATTAGGAGGGCCTTGGCAGAGAGAAAGAGGCGTTCGATGTGCTCGCGGAGGCGGAAGACGCGGTTTTCGTAAAAGCGAATGCCTTCGAAGATTCCGTCACCATATAAAAGACCGTGGTCGAATACCGAGATCTTGGCATCCGCTTCTTCGACGATGTTTCCGTCCAACCAAATTTTCCGACTCATGCTTTTGTGACAGAATTTCTGTCGGCGGCATCCTGACTTTTCCGCGCTTCCTTGCAATTCTTTTTAGGAGGAAGGGGGATGGAAGGTGTAACCACGGATGAATGGGATGTATTGGATCTTGGTTAAACCGATAAAGAGGGGCCTTGCTTGCTAGGGGGAGGAACGCGAATGAGACGAATGGGGCTAATCTTACTGGGGGGGCGTGGGGCAGGGTTTAAGGGGATTACGGCGGGTTGATTTTTTGGTGAGGCGGAGTGCTCGACTTATCCTCGATTCCTCAGAGAGGCGAGTGATCCTCATCCCGGAGACGTTGATCCTTGGGCTGCCAGTATGAATTTTTGCTGGGGATTCGGGAGGTGAGCCTTTTTGGATCACTCCAGAGGTCTTGAGTTTTTCGCGCCGACTTACTCAGATTTTTTTTCTTGGGCTTGGTCTTTGTAGGACTTGACGACCATTTCGCTGAGGAAGGCGTCGGGATCGATGACGGCGGAGGCGGGGAGGTGGAACTCCTTCTGGCCGGTGTTCTTTTGGACGAGCTTGAGGCCGAACTGGTAGTCGCGGAAGAGCTGTCGGGCGACCTGGAGAACGCTGCGGGCTTGGGCTCCTGCTTTTTCGACGATGAGGGCGACGGCGTCGTCTTCGAGGGTGACAATGACGTTGTGCTTGTCCTTGAAATCGCGGACGAAGGCTTCGACTTCCTGGCGGGCCTTTTCGACGACGAGCTCCTGGCCAAGCTCGCGGAATTTCTCGAGATGGGTTTCGCGGTTGTCGATGAGATCGGCATCGACGATGAGTTCGTTGACGGAGGTGCCGGGAAGTTCGTATTTGAAATCGCGGAGGATTTGCTCGCCGACGGTCATGAGTCCTCGAGCCCCCGTTTTTTCTTCGGCCGCCATTTCGGAGATGCGTTTGATGCCTTCGTCTTTAAAAATAACGTCGATACCATAGGCCTCGAATTCGCGTTCGTATTGGCGGAGGAGACTGCCCTCGGAGTATTTCAGGATGGCTTCGAGGTCAGGTGCTTGGAGATGTTCGCAGACGACGCGCACCGGGATGCGGCCGATGAATTCGGCTTCGAAGCCAAAGTCGATGTAGTCCTGGGAAGTGACGTGCTTGAAGAGCTCGTTGTCCATCTCGGGTTCTTTGCTCTCGGCGGTGAAGCCGATCTGCGAAGCGGCGCTGCGCTTGCGGACGATTTTTTCCAACCCGGAAAAGGCACCGCTGACGATGAATAGGATGTGGCGGGTGTTGATCGTTTCCTTCGATTTTTTCCCCTGCTGCATTTCCATCATGGCCGCCATCTGGCCGCGCATGTCATTGGGGTTCCGAAGGGCGACTTCGGTTTCCTCCATGAGTTTGAGAAGGGTGGTTTGCACGCCGCGGCCGCTAACATCGCGCCCCATTCCCCCGCCGGTGCTGGCGAGCTTGTCGATCTCGTCGATATAAATGATACCATATTCGGCGAGGGAGACGTCGCCATCGGCCTTCGCTACGAGTTCACGGACGAGGTCATCGACATCGCCGCCGACGTAGCCGGTTTCGGAGAACTTGGTGGCATCGGCTTTAACAAAAGGCACTCCAACGAGTTCCGCGATGTGCTTGATGAGGTAAGTTTTGCCCACTCCGGTGGGGCCGACGACCATGACGTTTTGTTTCTGGATTTCGAGGGGCTGAGCGTCGTCGTCCTGCGCTTTGAGCGACTTTACGTGATTGTAGTGATCACAGACCGCGATCGCGAGGGCCTTCTTGGCATCGTCTTGACTAATGACGAAGCGATCGAGGTGCGCTTTGATGTCGCGGGGGAGGTAGTCGAACTCGAAAATATCGTCCTTTTCTGCCACTTCGGTTTCGAAGGGATCTTCCTCTTCCTGGGATGAGCCAGCGGGGGTCATGCCGGGGAAACTGAAGCCGGTCTTGCTCATCTTGCCAAAGATGCCTTCGAGGGACTTGCGGAGTTCCTCGTGATCGGGGGATTTGGGGTCTTTTTTTTCGTCGTCTGACATCGTGGGGGGAATATCCCCTTGCTTGGGTTCTGCGCAAGAGTGAATTGATCTTCAGGCCGTTCCTCAGACTTTACCAACCTTGAAAATTGGGGCAGTTTGACTCTTGTCATGAAGATGCTTCCCCTTTTTTACTGCTTCCTGATTTTCTCCACGGCCTCGCTCCCTGCAGATGTGAAGGACGTGCTTGAAGACAATTATAAAGCGATCGAGTTGAAGACGGACGAGAAAACCCGCTGTATCTACATGGACGTCAACGTCAATGAGGTGGACGGAATGCTCATTCTCGACAACCGTTCGCCCCGCACGATTCTTGCCTTGGAGAATCTTGAAAAATTTAAACTAACAAAGGGAGATTCTGCCGGGAATGATCGTCTGCCTAACGGGGAGACGACCTCGATGTATCAGGTGGCGGCTGAGAGATTGAATCTTGGAGGGTCCCTCATGTTTAATATGAGTTCGCTGGCTGCTTCCGCGCAGCATGGAAATGGCGTTCCCGATATGGGTGAGGATGGAAAATTGGGCGGCGATGTCTTTGGGGCGGTTCAATGTATCTTCCACTACCCGGAGAAGAAATTTTATTGGGCGGACAAGGATGGGGAACTCGATACTTCGTTTGCTGATGCGATGGAGGAGCTCGATGTCATAGCGATGGAGCTGGGGGAAAATGGGGCTGATGTGGCCATGGTGGTGAAAATTAATGGAACTGATGCGCACTTCCTTGTCGATACGGCTGCTTCTGAATCCCTCCTGGCTAAGGAGCACCTTAAAGATATGGGGCTCACGGTGCCCAAGCTACCCGAGGGCGTTTCGCTGCCAGTGCTGGGTCATATTGAGGAAATGAAACTTGGTTCGGTGACCTTAAAAAACCTTCCGCTCCGGGTTGTTTCGCTGTCGGCGCAAAAGCTCGATTCCCCTGCTCGCAAGATTGCGGGGATCATTGGCTCAGATCTTTTGTCGGAAACCGGTGCGGTTCTCGACTACACCAACAAGAAGATCTACTTCCCGGATATCGAAGTCGATGGCTCGGAGTTTTCGCCTCACCCCGGGGGCTTTCCTTTTAAGCCGGAGGTGAGGAAGCGCTTGCTCTCAAGTTCCGAGGCCGTTTTTACCGGAACACTCATTGATACCAAGAATCTGGCTCAAGTGATTAAGGTGGGAGGCGAAGAATATCTCGTGTTTGGAATCGCGTTTAAAGAGACTGAAAAAATCAAAGGGCAGTCTAAGGAAACCCAAGTGGTCAAGGTGCGTTTCAAGCGTTCGCTCGGGAATAAAGGAGCCGAAGAGCTCTTGCAGGCGAAATTCGATCAGTCGAACGACGGTTGGATCGTCTTCAAAAATCGCAGAGCAGTTCTCGAACTCGATCAAACGGTTTTCCGTGACAGCGCGCTGCGCCGAGAGGAACTGGAAAAGAAATAAGAGAAAGTTTGTAAGATTGGTTTCCTGCGAGATTACACTACGGTGATGAAATATTTTCACCAACTAGCATTCGCTTTTTCTCTCTTGAGTCCGTCTTTCGCGGCTTCGCCGAATGTTGTGCTTATTTTATCGGATGATCAGTCGTGGACAGATTATTCCTTTATGGGGCATAAGGTGATTGAGACACCTAGCATCGACCAGTTGGCAGCTGAGTCGCTGACGTATACGAGGGGATATGTGACGTCGCCGCTTTGCCGTCCGTCTTTAGCTTCGATTTTTTCAGGGCTTCATACGCCGGTTCACGGGATCACGGGGAATGATTTGAGAAAAAAAGGTGAGTCCAAGAAGAAGTGGGATCGCACGGAAGAAGAAGGGTCGAAGAAGCATGAGGAAATCTATGCGGACTTTGAGAAGCATGACGGATTGGCGCGACTTTTGACGAAGGCGGGATACCTGACTTTACAGACGGGGAAATGGTGGGAAGGGAATCCGCAACGTCACGGTTTCACTCATGCCATGACACATGCCGACCCGACGAGGGGTGGACGACACGGGGATGTCGGTCTTAAAATCTCTCGAACTGGAATTAAGCCGATCCAGAATTTTCTTGATGAAGCCTCAAAGGAAAAGAAACCCTTCTTTATCTGGCATGCTCCGTTTTTACCACACACTCCGCACAATCCTCCGAAGGCGCTTTTCGAGAAATACCTCGCAAAGGGAGAGAGTAAATTCGTCGCTCGTTACTATGCTATGGTGGAGTGGTTCGATCAGACTTGTGGGGAACTCTTTCAGGAACTGGAGAAGCGCGGCGTTGCTGAGAATACCATCATTATTTACGTGACCGATAATGGCTGGATTCAATCGGAGGACTCAGGTCGCTATGCGCCGCTTTCAAAACAGGCTCCATATGAGATGGGGATTCGCACGCCCCTCATGATCAAGTGGCCGGGTAAGATTGCTCCCAAGATGGACAAGGAGACCTTGGTTTCTTCCATCGATATTGCACCGACCATTCTTAAGGCGGTGGGGGTTGAGGTTCCTGCTGCGATGACGGGATTGGATCTCCGTGACACAGAGGCTCTGAAGAAGCGCGACGCCGTCTTCGGATTCGATGGAAACCATGACATGTTTGATGTGAACGACCGGACCGCCAACATGGAATCTCGTTATTTGGTGAAAGGTGGCTGGAAGCTTCTTCTTCACGATCAAGAAAATTACGGGCTGCCTTATGCGGGGAAATCAGCGGCCCATCCGAATAATCCTGAAGGTAAGACGGAGCTTTATATGGTGACGGGGGATCCTCATGAAAAGAGGAATCTGGCGGAGGAAAATCCGGAGAAGGTGGTGGAGTTGACCAAGGTTCTCAATTCTTGGTGGGCGCCTAAGAAGTAGGGGAAGGGAAACCGCAACCGGAGGGAAGTGGAGTTAGCCAGAGGCAAATGAATGGGATGGATGGCATTTTTTCTGCTAGTGGGGGAAGGCAGGCAGGGCTGGGGATGACGCTCGGATCGGGAGTGCTGATTTTGACTGCGCAGCATTGGCATGGGCGGGGGCATCGAGCGTTCTTGACTACCCCAAAGAGTGTCGACCGCGATGAAGAATTTGGAGGCGAGTGAGCCGTGTTCTGCGGTGGGATATCGGAAGAGTCTTTCGAAGGAGATAAAGTTCGTCGAGTTCGTCGAGTTCGGCGATTGCCGGTGGCTATCTCCACTTTGTTACGGTTGCCGCTCTTTGGGGCGGAGAGTTTTCGTTTTTCTGTAATCTTTTGGGGATCGAATGCGTAATTTCCGTGAAGATGAAACTGTGTAGAATGAAGGTAAGATGATTATGGCTGATGTCCTCTTGTGGACTTTTATCATTTTAGGGTTTTATGCCATTATGCTGGCTTACTGGTTGGTGGCATTTGCGCTGGCTCCAAAGCTGGTGGGTGGGAGTCGGAGGCGCTTTGAGGTGTCGCCGATTCGTAGTTTGTTGATTGGGCTCTCGGTCGGAGTTCCGATTGTGGGCCTGGGAATGCTTCTTTTTTCGATACCGAATACTTTTCCGAAGATCCTAGGCTTTGGGTTTATTCTTCTGCCCCTCCTAATGGGGCTCTTTGGTTCGGCGGGGCTGTGCCAGAAGATTGGAGAGGGACTGAATTCTCCTTCGGATGAAGGGGCTCCCTGGTTGGGGGTGCGTCGTGGGGGGGTCGTTTTGGGGCTTACCTTTATTTTTCCTCTGCTGGGATGGTTTATGGTATTGCCGCTGGTTTTGATTTCCGGAGTGGGTGCGCTGGTTCTGAGCTGGCGCGATGGGCGTAAGATGCCAGCTCCTCCTCCTTCTTCGGATGAAACTCCAAGCTTATAGAAGAATGGAAATGGAACGGTCAGACGAGGTCACGAGGCGGAAGTTCCTCATGAGCTCGGCGGGAGCAGCGCTCTTTTCAATGGCGGGATGCGAGCGGATTGAGAAGATGTTTCTCCTGGGGCCGCAGCCCGGCCCGGTGGTGCCGCCATCGGGTAAAGGGATCGATCTTATTTCACACGCGCTGAACCGGTTGAGCTTTGGGCCTGATCCGAGTGAGTATGCTCGGGTGAAGGAGATGGGTGAGAGCGAGAAAGAAGCGGTTGCGGCTTATGTTGATGAGCAGCTGGATCCGGACTCCATCGATGACAAGCGGGCGACGCGCGCAGTGCGCCGTTTCGAGGCGATCCATGCGCCGCTGGCCGAGATGTATGAATATAAGGAGGAGTTTCTCCTGGAGCAGATGACGCGGGCCACCTTGGTGGGGGCGACGCGGAGCAAGCGACAGCTCTTTGAGATGATGGTGCATTTTTGGAGCGACCATTTTAATATTGATGCTTCGAAGGAGGAGTGTCGTTGGCTAAAGGCGGCGGATGATCGCGAGGTGATCCGGAAGCATGCGCTGGGGAATTTTTTGGAAATGGTGCGGGCATCGGCGCTTAGTCCTGCGATGCTTTGGTATCTCGATGGTCGGGAGAATCGGAAGTGGAATGAGGATGAGAAGCCGAACGAGAATTACGCTCGTGAGTTGTTGGAGCTGCACACCTTGGGGGTTGACGGTGGTTACAGTCAGAAAGACGTGATGGAAGTGGCCCGCTGTCTCAGTGGGTGGACCGTGCGGGGATTAGAGCGAATGCTTAAGAAGGGGAAGGTGAGTTTCGATTCCGAGGCGCATGATGATGGTGTCAAGGTGGTGCTCGGTCACGAGATCGCGGCTGGAGGGGGAAAGACGGATCTCGATGCGGTGCTGGAGATCGTCTGCGGGCATCCATCGACAGCTCAACATCTCGCGCAGAAATTGTGCGTTCGCTTTATCGATGATGATCCGTCGCAGGACGCGGTGGAGGCGACGGCGAAGGCTTTTTCGGAGAGCGGTGGCGATATAAAGACGACTTTACGGGCTCTTTTTTCAACGAAGGCCTTTCTGGAAGGAAGTCGGGGGAGCAAGTTGAAGCGGCCTTTTGAATTTATCATTTCCGCGCTGCGGGGATCGCGGGCGGAGGTGCGATCGGAGTTGAATCTGATCGACTACCTGGTGCGGATGGGGCACGCGCCTTTTCAGTATCCTACGCCGGATGGCTATTCCGATGTGGCCTCGCCGTGGTCGGGGACTTTGCTTTGGCGGTGGCACTTTGCCATCGCTCTGGCGCGGAACGAGATCGACAAAAGAATTAAGGTCAATGAGGCGGATCTCATCGAGAAGGCGGGCGGGGTTGCAGGCCTTAGCGCGAGTTTATTGGGGCGCGTTCCCACGGAGGAAGAATCAGCAAGTATTACGCGGAGCGGGGAAGCGCTTGCGCTGCTGCTTGCATCACCGGGATTTCAATGGCGATGAAAGGGACAGGAATTGTTTCAGGAAATGGCGACGAGCAACGGACGCTTGTGGTGGTGTTTTTACGCGGCGGAGCCGATGGACTGACGCTTGCGCCACCGGTGGGCGATCAGGTTTATCATGACCTGCGGTCGAATATAGCGGTGTCGGAAGGTGAGGTGCTCAAGCTGGGGGCTGCGAATTGCGGTTTGCATCCTGCGATGTCGGGGCTGCATGATGTCTTTAAAGACGGTGGGCTTTCGGTTATTCCAGCGGTGGGGTCGGAAGATAAGACGCGATCGCATTTCTACGCACAGGATTTGATGGAGCATGGAGGGTCCGTGGCGGGCGGGTGGCTGGGAAGATTCCTGCGTTACCGGGAAGGGCGTCAGCCGACGGCGCTATCGGCGGTGGCACTGGGAAAAAAGATGCCCGAGGTGCTTCGTGGTGCTCCGGCAGCAACCGTGATGGAATCGATGGATACCTTTTCACTGGGGAAGAAGGGAGTTTCGACGGCGAAGTTTAAAGCAGAGCTGGCTGGGCTTTACGGTGCGGAGACATCGTTGCTGGGACCTGCAGCACGTGATACCTTACAAGCGCTTGATCGCGTGGCGGAGCTGGCGAAGACGAGTTATTCGCCTGAGCACGGTGCGGAGTATAGCGATGATTCTTTTTCAAATGGCCTGCGTCAGGCCGCGCAATTGGTTCGGGCGAGAGTCGGGTTGGAGGCGGTCTCCCTCGATTTGAATGGTTGGGATTCGCACTTTGCCCAAGAGACGTTGATTGCTCCGATGATAACGCGTTTGTCCGAGGGCTTGTCGACTTTTTATCAGGACCTTGGCCCGCTCATGCGGAAGGTCACCGTTGTCGTGATGACCGAGTTTGGACGGCGGGTCGCGGAAAATTCTTCTTTCGGGACTGATCACGGAAGTGGAGGGCTCATGATGGTGATGGGCGGGAAGGAGCGCGGTCTCGTGGGAACGATGCCCAAGCTGGATGCGGGAACCTTGATTGGGCCCGGAGACGTTCCGGTGGTGACGGACTATCGCAGCATTCTTATTCCCGAGCTGAAGATGCACGGAGTGCGCGAGACGGTGGGCGAGATCTTTCCGGGATTTGTTCAGGAGAAATAAATCTCTTCTTTACCGATTGCCCTTTTGTAGAAGGGGCAGCAACTGTCTTGGCGATGAATCAAGATGCTCTCTTTTCTCTTTTGATTGGTGGTGTGATTTTCGTCTCGACCGAGGTTGAACCGGTCACTCTTATTTCTTTTGAGGCCTCCTTTAAGCGTCCGGTTGATTTGCAACAGGCGAAGGGTTGAGGGTCCCCGATGGTGGTGGTAGAGCAGGACGGGAGAATTTTCGTGGACGATCCCGAGAGCGGGACCAAGGTGAACGAGGGTCTTGATCTGACGGGCGATCTTTGAATTCTTCCTTTGGTCAGGATCAGCAAGGGGAACTGTATCTTTTCGATTTGGAGGGGGCGATTTACCGGATGGAGTAGTTTGGACTGCTTAAGTTTAAGATTGCCTCTGTCACGGAAGGGAGTAGGGTGCCCACTGCTTTGTAAAATTATGGAAGTGATGACCGAACGCCCCGTCCTTGTGTTGAACAGGCTCTGGCAGCCGGTCCATACCTGCTCCGTGAGGCGCGCCTTCAAACTTCTTTGCCTGGGTCGAGCCCAAGTGGTGCAGACCGAGGGGGAGTGTCGCTACCAAACCCACGATATTGAATCCTGGCTTGATTACTCCGCGCACACCTTAACGGGTGAGCTGATCAGAACAGTGAGGATTGCGCTGCAGGTTCCCAAGATTATCGTCTTGGGGATTTACGATCGGTTGCCACGAAAAGAGGTGAAATTTACCCGTCAAAACGTGTTCCTTCGGGATAAGCACACTTGCCAATATTGCCGCGAAATTTTCCCCGAGCATAAGCTCAATCTGGATCATGTCACTCCGCGTGACTTGGGGGGGGTAACCAGCTGGGACAATATTGTCACCTCCTGTGTTCCCTGTAACACGCGTAAGGCCAATCGGACCTTGGTGCAAGCCAACTTACGGCTTCTTAATGAACCCAAGGCCCCCCGGTGGCGGCCACTTTACGGGCTCAAAGAGCACACTAGTGATTCTGCGTGGCAGGAGTTTCTCTATCCAGATCGCAAGAAAGTCTCGATGTCGGCCTGAGATTATTTTCAAAAAGATAAAGATAAGCCAGAAACTCAGCTTTTCACACTTGTAATGAGCTGCTAGGGTCGTGTCAGTGGACATTATGAAAGAATCTGGCGGTATCATCCTGTGGTTGCAGGCTGCCCTCGGATTTGTGGGCCTCATGGTGACGGTGGAACGGATGATTTACTTTCAGCACACTCGCGGAAAGTTCGCTGATCTGCTCCTTGGGGTGACCAATCATGTGCGCAATAAAGCCTACGCTGAGGCACTGCATGTCTCCTCGCGACGTCGCGGCCCGGAAGCCCGAATCGTGCACGCGGTGTTGCAAAGGCATCATCTGGAGCGTTCCAATCTACGCGAAATTGCACAAGAAGCGGGGCAGCTTGAGGTTCCCCGCATCGAAAAAAATCTCCGGGTCATTCTGGCGGTTGCACTTCTTGCTCCCCTTCTGGGGATGTTCGGCACCGTGCTGGGTTTGATTGAGGTTTTTCTTAATGTCAGCTCGGCTGAAGGTGCGGTGGCCCAGACTGCTCTCGCGAAAGGGTTATTCCAAGCGCTTTCCTCGACAGCGATGGGGCTGGCGATTGCGATACCGTCCTATATTTTCTACCTTTATCTTTACGGAAAAGCGCGTCGCCTTTTGCATCGTCTGGAGCGCGCGGGTATCGAAACGGTCAATATTGTCTGTGACGGTCGGAGCCAGAATCACATTGTTTCTTTCCGTGATGAAGCGGAAGGGCGCACCCAGCCTGAGAAAAAATCCGGTTCGAAGGTATCGAAGAAGCCTAAGAATCCCAAGAAGACGTCCTAGTTTGTCATGAAGCTTTCTTTGACCATTCCTGAAAGCCCGGGCCTGGTCTACCTCGTTCCGGCCTTCGATTTTGTGGGGCTTCTTCTCGCGCTCGTTCTTCTCACGGGCGTGGTGACAAAGGAGAACTATGTCGAAATTTCTCTGCCTGTCTCTGAATTCCGGGGCTCACGCTTGGGGGATGAATCTCCCGTAGTCGTCAACGTGAAGCAGGGGATCAAGGGGCCGATTTTCTACGTGGCGAAAGAAGCGGTGGAACAATCGCGGCTTGAGGAAGCGATCGAGAGAGAAGCCAAGGCTCGAAGCACCACCTTGGTGGCTCTTCGAATGGACCAATCGTCTTCGATTTCTCTCCAGCAGAAAATCATCGATCTTACCCGACGTCTCGGCTACCGTCTTAAGGTTGCTCAACAAACGAGTGATGATGGTCAAAACTAGGAAGTCCGATGAGCCGTAAAAAACTTCATCGCGACCGCCAGGCGGGTCTTCATTTTCACTGGCATCTCCCGCAAGGATCGCTGGGGCGTCTTCTGATTGGTGGATTGGTAGCTACCTTTTTCTGGGGTGTCTTGATGGCTTATGTTCAAGTGCGCGTGCCCGATCCACTTCCGCTTCCTCAGCGATCGGGCGACCTCGAAATTGTCGATCTAGAGCATCCTTCCAACCGTTGGCTCTCCGAGGTGGTCGAACGTGAGTCACCTTTTCATTCCCGCTGGGAGGTGAGGGATGATTCTCGTCTGAAACAAGAGATCTCCGCAGCATTTAAGCAGTCTGCGCCTTCGCCTTACCAACCGACCCTGCAGGTTATTGATTTGAGTGTTTTGGCTCCTGAGTTGCGAGGGCTGCCCGGGGTGTCGAGCCACAGCCTTCCTGCTCCGGAAGCGGTGACCATCGCTGCGATTCAGACTTCTAATCCGGAATGGTGGATCGAGGTCAGTAATCGCGAAGGAAAATCCATATGGGAGGGTACGACCTTCCGTTGGGTCGGTGAAAATGCGGCCCTCAGCCCAGACGAAACTTGGATCTTTCAGCTGATCGTTGATTGGCGGGGAATCGTTGTTTCCTGCCTTCCGCTTGAGGAACTCAAAGAAACTACCGCTCTAGAGCTTGCCAAAACGCTTCGTGAGCTTCGCTATCCTCTCGCTAAAAAAGACGCTCCTTTCAGGATCTGGATGCTGGAAGCGCGCTGCGTAAAGAAGAGTGCCCCATGACAATTGATATCACCCAATTTTTTCTAGGCTTCGTTCTCCTTGCCTTCGCTTGGGTCGTTCTTGATTTACTATTCGAGAGGATTATTGGTCGGATTTACCACTGGAATAAGGGCAGGAAGATCCGAGAATGTCACCTCTGCGGAAAGAATTATAAAGAGAGCACGTCTCTCAAAATCTCTCATTGTCCGGATTGTGACGCCCTAAATACCCGAAAGCGGCATCGTCGGCTGGGCTAAGTGTCTCCTGACTTCGCTTGCCTTTCTCTCCTTTCCATTCTAATTATTTTTAAATTTCACGAATCATGGAAAATCGTCGCGTTGTTATCACTGGTCTTGGTGCCCTTAGCCCTCTCGGAAATGATGTCTCCTCCACTTGGGATGGGATGAAAAATGGTCGTAGTGGCATTGGACTCATTGGATCGATGGATACGACGGATTATGCCGTGAAAATCGCGGGAGAAGTAAAGGGGTTCGACCCCAAGCCCTTTTTCAAAAACCCCAAGGATGCACGGCGTATGGATCGCTATGCGCATCTTGGAATCGCGGCCGCTAAAATGGCACTCGATGATTCCGGTTTAAATGAAGCGGAGATCGATCGCAACCGCGTGGGGGTCATGCTCGGTAGTGGCATCGGTGGTCTCGGTACCCTAGAGGATAACCACACCGCTCTCCTGCAGAAAAGCCCGAGCCGCGTTTCGCCCTTCACCATCCCGATGATGATTTCTAACATCGCGAGTGGCGTTTTCTCGATCGAATATGGTTTTGGTGGCCCCAATATGGCGATTGTGACGGCCTGTGCCACCGCGAATCACTCGATTGGCGAGGCTTGGCGCATGATTAAATTTGGCGATGCCGACGCATTTGTTGCGGGTGGATCTGAAGCTTCTATCCGTCCCATGGGGCTGGCGGGCTTCATGAATATGAAAGCGCTTTCAACCCGAAACGAAGACCCGACGGCGGCCTCTCGTCCCTTCGATGTCGGCCGTGACGGTTTTGTCATGGGCGAAGGAGCAGGCGTTGTGGTGATTGAGGAACTTGAGCATGCGAAAGCGCGTGGTGCCAACATCCTGGCTGAACTTTCTGGATATGGCCTCAGTGCTGATGCCTATCATCTGACCTCGCCTCATCCCGAAGGCGACGGGGCAGCTCGCTGTATGGACATGGCGCTCAAGCACGCCGGTCTCAATGCGGAGGACGTGCAGTACGTTAACGCCCACGGAACCTCCACTCCCCAGGGTGATGTGTGTGAGTCCAAGGCCATTCAGAAATCTTTCGGAGCTTGGGCTAATGACGGTCTCGTTGTTAGCTCCACCAAATCTATGACGGGCCACCTCCTCGGTGCCGCCGGCGGGGTGGAGCTGCTTGCCTGTCTAATGGCGATGCGCGATGGCGTTATTCCTCCGACGATTAATCTTGATGACCAAGATCCCAACTGCCCACTCGATTACTGTGCGCACACCGCTCGCGAGATGGAAGTGAAGGCGGCTCTGAGCAACTCCTTCGGATTCGGCGGGCACAATGCCTCGCTCCTTATTACGAAGTTCTTGTGAAGCCGGAGATGATTTTTGCGGGGCAATCCTGGGGCGTTGTCGGTCGAAATGGGGGAGGCAAAACGTCTCTCGCGGCTTCCTTGACGGAAAGTGGACAGTTCACAAGGTCGGCGCTCGTTTCTTTTGAGATCGAAGACGCGCTGCTCGAGCGCGAGATTCGCGAAGACGATACTGATTTCCTAGATCGAATTGATCCTGGAAGGTCGGTGGCGGAATTGATTCAAGAAGTTTGTCCCATAGGTGAGTCCATCGATGAACTCGTGACCGAATTGGGTCTTTCCGCCCTCGTTGATCGTGGACTCCGGCTTCTTTCCACGGGTGAGCGACGTCGAGTGGTGCTTGCACGCGCGCTCATCAAGTCGCCGGAGTTGCTGATCCTAGATGAACCATTCGATGGGCTTGATCAGGAGTTTAGGGTCCATCTACGATATCTTTTTGAAGAGCTATCGGAAAAGATGACTCTCGTGATTGTGGCCAACCGGCTTAGTGATCTCGATGGCTTGGTCTCCCATCTTGCTTGCGTGGATCGCGGGGAGCTTCTCCTATCCGGACCTCGCGAAGAAGTGGAAGGAAATGATCTTTTCAAGCAGCTGATGGAATTGAGTGACGAGCGAGTTTCTATTCCGGCTCGGAAGCAAGACTGCATGAAGAGGGAGGGATCTCTGATTTCCATGAAAGATGTCACCGTGATCCACGGCGGATGTGAGATTATCTCATCCTTTGACTGGCAGGTGGAGCCGGGACAAAATTGGAAGATTTCCGGGCCCAATGGCTGCGGGAAATCAACCTTGGTCAATCTGGTCTCGGGTGATCATCCCCAGTGCTATTCCAACGACGTTACGGTCATGGGGATGCGACGCGGAAATGGCGAGTCGGTGTGGGATATTAAAAGCCATCTCGGGATCGTTTCTCCAGCGCTTCATCAGCAATATCGCGTGGGATCTCCGGCGCTTTCGGTCGTCCTTTCCGGCTTTTACGATAGTGTGGGGATTTACCGCAAACCCGAGCCGGCCCATGTGGCAGTTGCCAAAGAATGGCTCAGCGTGGTGGGCATGTCCGGTCAGGAGAAGCAACTCTTTCGCTCCCTGAGCTACGGACAGCAGCGCCTTTTGCTGATCGCTCGTGCCTTGGTGAAGCAACCTCCTATTTTGATTCTTGATGAACCTTGTCAGGGACTCGACCCGCTCAACCGGGCGCTCGTTTTAAACGTGATTGATCGCATCGCATCGACGGGCTTGACCCAGATTCTCTACATCACGCATGAGCACGAGGATCACCTCGACTGCGTCACCCATGAGCTGGTCCACGATGGGGCCAGCTGGGAGAGTAGGGCAGCTTCGAGCTAGGATCCGGTTCCAGGTGGAACCCATGGACAATTCGCCGTCGCTGATCTGGTTCTCTATCTGGAGTTCACTGGTAACGTCTCCGCGGCCGACACTCGTGACTTCTGGCGAGAAAGCCCGGAGTCACCAAGAAATCAGGAATTCTACAGGAAACCAAGACGGTGAAATCTTCGATAAAGCCCATACCCGAGGCCTTCCAGTGGTCCGAGCTCAGTAGCATGAGTGGCGACGAACTTGAATGGAGTGGCGCGACATAGACGATCCGAAAGGATTGCCCGAAGGGTTGGCGCGGAGGACCCATCAAGTCCACTACCCGCCAGACTCTCGAGACCCTTGGCAAAGAGCCCGCTTCGTCGGTATCATCTCCTGCAAGGCACAGAACAAGATCTCCAACCCCTCCGGTTTCCAGCGCGTTATCAAGATGATTTCCGCCGAGATTGTGGCATCCCTCGAAGTTGCACTTGAAGAGTTCTGCAGAGTGGGAGATAAACTGATTTTAATAAAGCAACGTTCATATGCCAGAGAAGAAATCCACTAAAAAGGTTACCAAGTCTCCGCTCGGGAGCGCGGGCAATTCAAGCGAGGATGAGCGGATCCCCGAACACCCTGAGCAGACCCCGGAGGAATGGTTCGCGGGAATTGGTGCTGGAATTAAAGGGGTTTCCCGAAATCTTTTAGATCACGTGCCACCTGAAATTCGTAAAAAAGTAGTCGAGCAGGCACGCTCTAATGGACCGAGAGGGGCGGCTGCAGCCGTCAATGCGGCGGCCCTGAAGACAAGAAATCTTAAAGTAAAACTGGCTCTAAAAACACTGGGAGGACTGCTCAAGTTACTCGACTCCAAAGATCCCAAAAAGTGATTGTGATTGAGGTGGCTTTATTTTCTAGGTTTTGATGAGGTCCAGTGGGGAGACTTTGAGGGGTTTTTTCAACGGTGAAGAGGAGATTACCAAAGAGGGTGACGGGGAGCGCGGAAAGCCGTAAGTTCATGCGATCTAGTTTATTACGGATCAGGTGGCGGGAGTTTTGCTGATTGTGAGTGAGAGATTTTGAACACGAATCTCGCGAATGGCGCGAATTTTGGTTTTTGGGGAAGATGAACTTTAAGATTTTTTTTCTAAAAAGCTTCCTCCTACGCGAGGTTTTCTCCTAGACCCTTCGGGCTATTGCGGGAGAGATGGAAGAGACTTGCGAAGCTAAGCGGCGGGGACGTCGCGACTCCTTTTCTTTTCATCAAAAAGCCCGGGCCATTGCTGGACCGGGCTTGTGAAGCTTGTGAAGCGAAGTGCTTAAACTGTTTCGATGGGTTGCATAGCGCCCATTGCCTCGCGGAGTTCCTCGCCGATGTGCTCGACGTGGTGCTCGCGGATGATGGCATTGACGGCGACGAGGGACTTGTTGTCCACGCTGGCGTCAGACTCGCCGAGACCTTTTCCGATGACGGAGGTGTCGACGCTGGACATGAACTCTTCGAGAAGAGGCACGGCGGCGTGCGAGAAGAGGTAGCAACCATATTCGGCAGTGTCGGAAATGACGTTGTTCATTTCGAAGAGCTTCTTCCGCGCGATCGTGTTGGCGATGAGCGGAGTCTCGTGGAGGGACTCGTAGTAAGCGGACTCAGGCTCGATGCCGGCCTCGACCATGGCCTCGAAGGCGAGTTCCACTCCAGCGCGGACCATGGCTATCATGAGGATGCCTTTGTCGAAATATTCCTGCTCGGTGATCTCTCCTTCACCTTCAGTCTTTTCGAACTCGGTTTCACCGGTTGCTTTGCGCCAGCCGAGGAGGTTGAGGTCGTCGTTTGCCCAGTCAGCCATCATGGTGCTGGAGAACTCACCGGAGATGATATCGTCCATGTGCTTGTAGAAAAGGTCCCGCATTATGTCCTTCAGTTCCTCGGAGAGAACGAAGGCTTCGATCTTAGCGGGGTTGGAAAGACGATCCATCATGTTGGTGATGCCACCGTGCTTGAGAGCTTCGGTGATGACTTCCCAGCCGTTCTGGATGAATTTGACAGCCCATTTGGTGTCGATGCCATCGGCCTTCATCTTTTCGAAGCAGAGGATGGAACCCGCTTGGAGAAGCCCACAGAGAATAGTCTGTTCGCCCATGAGGTCGGACTTCACTTCGGCAACGAAGGAGGACTCAAGAATGCCAGCCTTGTCACCACCTTGAGCGACGGCGAGTGCTTTAGCGAGTTCGATGCCTTCACCGGAAGGATCGTTTTCACCGTGGCAGGCAATGAGAGTTGGGACGCCGAAGCCGCGCTTGTATTCCTCGCGCACTTCAGAGCCAGGAGACTTGGGAGCGACCATGATGACGGTGAGGTCTTTGCGAATCTCGGTGCCTTCTTCGACGATGTTAAATCCGTGGGCGTAGGAGAAGGCGGCGCCTTCCTTCATATGCGGGATGACTGTTTCGACTACCTTGGTGTGCTGCTTGTCAGGAGCGAGGTTCATGACGATGTCGGCGGTGGGAAGCATCTCCTCGTAGGTGCCGACAGTGAAGCCATTTTCGGTCGCGTTGAGGAAGGATTGGCGCTTTTCAGCGATGGCGGCATCGCGGAGGGTGTAGGAAACATCGAGTCCAGAGTCGCGCATGTTGAGGCCTTGGTTGAGACCTTGAGCGCCGCAACCGACGATGACGATCTTGAGTCCTTTGGCAGCATTGACGCCGTTGGTGAACTCGGAGGCATCCATGAAGCGGCAGGTGCCGAGCTCATCGAGCTGGCGGCGGAGAGGGAGGGTATTGAAGTAGTTATTGCTCATCGTGATGATGGGTTGATTGATTAGACGGGCTCTGCATGTCAGGAAATGAGGATTTGTAAACGAAGAAGACCGTTGCATCCGTTGAATTGATTGGTAGAGTCGGTTGCATGATATGCAACAGTTCGGAGCCGCCGTCTCTTTGTGGGGAATGAGGTGGGGCTTAGCGGGGACGATTCAACGACGGAAACTTTAAAATGAACTTCGACAGCCTTCGCTCATTTTTGACACTTGCGGAAACCTTGCACTTTGGGGAGGCGAGTTGGAGGAGCCATTTAAGCCGTTCGGCCTTTACGCGCTTGATCCAGCGTCTGGAAGAGGAGACGGGGCAAGCGCTCTTCTATCGGAATCAACGCAAAGTTTCGCTGACGAGTGCGGGGAAATCATTTCGTAAGTATGCCATGGGGGCGGTGAAGGATTGGGAGTTGGTGAAATCGGAAATGGCGGGAGGAGGGGAGCTGAGGGGGGGGCTGTCGATCTATGCCTCGATCACTGCGGTTTATGATTTGTTGCCGGATCTTCTGGAGACCTATCGTGAGCTTTACCCTGCGGTGCAGTTGGCGCTGAAGACGGGGTCTGCGGAAGAAGCTGTTCCGCAAGTGATGACGGGGGAGATTGATCTGGCTGTGGCGGCGCTGCCGGATCGTCGTCCAGGGGCCTTGGAGTTTCTGCCTTTGAAAGAGACAGCGCTTGTTTTCATTGCGCCCAAGGGATTGGAAAAAATTCCCATATTGAAAGGGAAACCTGATCTCGCGAAAGCAACTTTAGTGCTGCCTAGCGTGGGATTGTCGCGGAGGCGGATCGATGCCTATTTAAAAAAGAAAGCGATTCGAACTCAGGTCACTACCGAGGTCTCTGGAAACGAAGCCATCATTGCGATGGTTCGATTGGGTTGCGGGATCGGGGTGGTGCCGGAGCTGGTGCTCGAGAAGAGCCCTTTTCGGGACGAAGTGGAGATTCTTGAGAATGCTCCTAAACTGGCCCCCTATGAAGTGGGGCTTTGCTCGACGAAGAAGAGCCTCGCCCGTCCGAGTGTGGCGGCCCTTTGGGAAATGGCGGCGACGGTTTAAATGTCGTATGAAGGATGATTTCCCTCTAATTTTGAATCTTCTTACGTAGAGTCGGAGTGCTGGAATTGGGCATGGTTTCGCTGATTGGTGCACCCAAGGGAATTTCACCCGCCCCACGCCTTCGTCCCGCCATAGCCCTTTCAAGAAATCACTCCGGCATTCGTCTCTTTCGAAACACTATTTGGTATCATTTGGTTCGACCCTCAGGGCCTTGGGAGCGAGAGGGCTTTGAAGGGCGATTGGCGACGTTAGCTTGCTCTTTTGGAGCGGCTTGGGTTAAGGTCAGTGATTAAAAGGGGGCCACTTTCCTCAATAAAAAAAGAGCCCCCCCAAAGTATCGTGGCGGTTTTCTGGTTTCTAGCCTTCGGCTTCTGCTTCCCGATCTCTGAGTCCGAGTGCTCACTCAGCCATCGTCCCTCACCATCATCTTAGCTTTCTTAACGCTTTCTGTGGAAAGCTGCGCTGAAGTGGCACGGATCGTTTTTCCGGCTTCGGTTTCGAAGAGGAAGATTTTTTCGTCTTCGATGCCGACGAGCTTGGCCTTGATCGTGGTTCCCTTCGAGCTGATCCAATCTTCGACCTTCGCATTCTTGGTTTTGGCAACTTTGAGAGTAGTGCCACCGAGCGAAAATGTTCCGTCCTTCATCGCGGTGCGGATGTTGGTCTTGGTGTCTTGGAAAATTTCACCGTAGCGCTGGGTTTTCATCTGAGGATGATTATAAGAGCCATAGATCGTTGTCATGCCGGGGTCGGTGAAGATAATGATGGGAACGGCGGCGCCTCCTCTACGATAGGCTTCCTTCACCAAGTCTGGGAGAGCGGCGGTTTCCGAGACATCGACGATGACGCTCTTTGAGAAACTAAGAACTGCTTTGCTGGCCGACACACTGACGGCACCCGGGCAAGCCACTCAGGTGGCGGCCATTTTCTTCTCGGCGATGATGAAAGCGATCGGTTGTTTCGCTTTGCCGGCCTTCAACGCGGCATCATTGAGCTGGCCAAGATGATGTGTTCCCCTCGGGATATCGAACCCGAGGGCCGCGCTTGCGAGGGCGACGTTGAGGAGAAGAATCAATTTCATTTTCTAAGAGAGTGCCGGTTTTTAGGTGAAAGGTGAAGGGGAAAAGCGGTGGCGCTTGGAATGCCAATATATAATGTTATCATCTCACTGATGTTTCTCGCCGCAAGTAATGAAGTTGCTCCAGTGGTGGCGCTTTTAGGATTGGTTCTTGGGAGCGTGGTGGTGGTGTCGCTGATTTTGGTGAAGGTCCGGCAGTCGTTACTGGTGGGATATTTCATTTGTGGGGTGGTTTTGGCTAATACCGGAGCGACTAATTTTTTGGGCGAGTCCGCAGAGGATGCCATCGGGATGCTTGCGGAACTGGGAATCGTGCTGCTGATGTTCACGCTGGGAATCGAGTTTTCCATCAGGGAGCTAATGCATTTAAAAAAGGTCGTCTTCGGAGGAGGTGGGATTCAGATGGTGACGACCACGGTGGTGGCGATGGGTGTGGGATGGCTTTGTGGATTGGGCGGTCTGGGCTTGTTGGTGGTGGGCTTTGCGATGGCGCTGTCATCGACGGCAGTGAGTATCAAATCGTTTCAAGACATGGGGCAACCGGATGCGCCTAGCGCACGCCTGGCGTTAGGAATCGCGATTTTCCAGGATCTCGCGGTCATCTTTTTTATGGTGGTGCTGCCCTCATTGGTCGGTGAGGGAGCGGGGGGGATGGGGCCGGTGATCTTTGCTTTGGGAAAGGGTTTTCTCTTTCTCGGGATTTGCTGGGTGCTGAGTATTTATGTGGTGCCGCATCTCCTTCATGCGGTGGCAAACTCGCGAAGTCGTGAGCTCTTTACGGTGACGGTGGTCGGGTTGTGCGCGGTGATCGCCTGGGGGGCGAATTGGTTTGGGTTGAGTCTTGCGCTGGGGGCATTCGCGGGGGGGTTGGTGGTAAGCGAGTCGATCTATTCGTATCGGGTTTTGGCAGACGTGTTGCCTTTTAAAGATCTTTTTCTGACGGTCTTTTTTGTGTCGGTGGGCCTACTCATTGATCTGCAAGCTGTGATCGCTTCGTGGTGGTTCATTGGGCTGGGCGTGATGGCTATTTTGGTGGTGAAAGGGGTGATCGTTTCACTGGTCGCGCGACGAATGGGGTTACGAATACGACAGGCTCTTCTTGCGGGCGCGGCGCTTTCGAGTAGTGGAGAATTCTCGCTTGTTTTGCTGAATCGAGCTGCTGATCTTGGTGGGGTTTCGGAGACGCTGGAGCAAGTGCTGCTTGCGTGTACTGCGATATCGATGGCGCTTGTTCCGACTCTGATGCGTGCCGCCGGGCCGTTCTCAAAGAAAGTAGACGGCTGGTCCTTTTTCAAAGGAAACGACTGTAAGGGCGAGCTAAAAATGGGAGCGGAGGTCAAGCAGCTTCGGGATCATGTGGTGATCTGTGGCTATGGACCGGTGGGTCAGGCGCTGCATGATGCGATGGATCGGCTCTCGGTTCCGGTGGTGGTGATCGAGCTGAATGCGGCGACCGTGCTTAGTCTTCATCAACGAGGGGTGCAGGTGCTTTTTGCGGATGCTACGAATGTCGAGACGATGAAGCTGGCGAAAGTCGAAAGTGCGCGTGCGATTGCTTTTACCTTTCCCGAGCCGGAGTTGGCGATTGCGGGAATGCGGGCGGCGCGTTCATTAAATACAGGGATCGTGACATACGCGCGGGCAAAATTTTCCAATGGAGTGGAGGCGCTTCAAAAAGAGGGAACTCATCATATCTTCCATGATGAGGTGACTAGCGGAGAGGCGATGGTGAAAGCCGTGCTGGGATGCTATGAGGTGCAAGTAGATGATTAACGTTGGGTCATGGGGAGGCTCTTCTGGAGATGGGCGAGGAGTTTTTCGTGGGCGGCATCGACTTCCTTTGCCTTGAGCGTTTTGTTCGCAGCGCGGTAGTGGAAGCTGTAGGCGATCGATTTTTTATCGGCGGACAATTTTTCTCCGGAGGAGTCACGGAAGTGGTCGAAGCAGGTCGCAGAAACGAGGAGAGGATCGTTGTGCTTGGCGAGGGCCTTTTCGATATCGGCGTTGCTCGTTTTGGCAGGAAGCTCCATGGCAATGTCGCGGCTCGAACCGGGGAATTGTGGAAGTGGTTCGACTTGGAAGAAGTCTTTTTGAAGCGGGATGATTTTTGCGAGGTCAAGTTCCATAAGGTAGGCCGGCGCATTGAGGCTGAGCTCACGACTGCGCGAGGGAAGGACCTGGGCATAGGTGCCGATGGATTTTCCGCCGAGTTGGATGTCGCCCGCGAGTAGGAAGCCATCGCGAGGGCGGGGAGAAAACTGAACTGCCGCTCCGCCGAGGAGGGCTTGTACGGTTGCTTTGGCATCGAAGAGATCGATGTTTCTCTTTTCGCTGCTTGCCCATGAGAGAGGAGCCGCTTCGCCTCCGAGGAGGATACCGAGGGAGTCGGATTCGAGGTCCTTTGCTTTTCCGCCGCCGGCATTTCGGAACTGTCGGCCGGCTTCGAAGAAGCGGAGAGATTTTGCGCCTTGGCGGATGTTACGCTCGGCGGTCTGGATGAGTCCGGGAGTGAGTGAAGGGCGCAGAATGGCGTGATCTTCGCTGAGGGGGCGGGACACTTTGATGAGGTCGCCTTCCATGAGCGGACGCAGGGGAAGGCAGTCGCGGAGCTGGGCTTCGGAAATAAGCTTGATGGTTTGTACCTCGAAGAAGCCAAGGGCAGCGAGCTTCTGCTTGAGGCTCATGAGGCGGTCGTATTCGCGGTCGAACTGGCTTTCATCGACTGCGGTGCCGCCAGTGCGGGTGGGGACATTTTCGAGTCCGTGGACGCGGGCCACTTCTTCGACGAGGTCGGCGGAGCGCTCGAGATCGGCGCGCCAGCTGGGGACGTTCCAGACGTTACCTTCGGCTTTTTCGAGGCCAAGACGAGTGAGGATGTCTTCGGCATCAGGAAGAGAAATGGAGCCATCCATGAGTTGATCCATACGGACGATGTCGAGCTCGACTGGCGAGGTGACGCTGGGGACGGAACCTGCGGTTGCCGTGGAGAGGGAAATATTTCCACCGGCAACTTCGGCAATGAGTGCGGCAGCGAGTGCGGCAGCTGGGATGACCTGATTCGGATCGACTCCGCGTTCGAAGCGGTAGGAAGAATCCGAGGTGAGGAAAAGTCGACGCGACGTATGGCGGATTTCGGAAGGGGTGAAGAAGGCGGATTCGAGGAGGATGTCGGTGGTGCCATCGGTGACGCCGCTATCGAGTCCTCCCATGACGCCGGCGAGGGCAAGGGCTTTTCCGCTTTGATCGGAAATTACGCAGTCGACTGAGGTCAGTTCGTAAGTCTTTTCGTCGAGCGCGAGGAATTCTTCGCCGTCCTGAGCATTACGGACGTGGATGGGGCCGGAGACCTTGGCGGCATCGAAGGCATGAAGCGGTTGGCCGAGTTCGTGGAGAACGTAGTTCGTGATATCGACGACGTTATTAATCGGGCGCAGTCCGATGGACTCGAGCTTTTTGCAGAGCCATGCCGTGCTAGGTGCAACCTTGACTCCGGTGATGGAAAGGAGGGAGTAGAAGGGGCAAGTGTCGCTTCCGGCGGTGACCGCGGAGGCGTCTTCTTTAAGTTCGGTGGGGTGATTTTTCTTAACCGGAGACATCTCGGTTTCGAGCAAGGCCGCGAGTTCACGGGCGAGCCCGGAGTGGGAGAGGAGGTCTGGACGGTTGGGGGTGATCTCGACTTCGATGAGGGTGTCGGATTCGAAGAGGGTTTTTACCAAGGTGCCCGGGGCGGCGTCGGTTTTGAGAATGAGGAGGCCATCGACTTCGTCTTGCAAGCCAATCTCAGATCCAGCGGCGAGCATGCCCTTCGATGCGACGCCGCGCATTTTGGTTTCTCCGATGACGAATCCGCCGAGGTCGGCGCCCGGGAGACAGCAGGGGACTTTGTCGCCGATCTGGTAGTTCGTCGCGCCACAGACGATTTGACGAAGGGAGCCTTCGCCAGCGTCGACTTGGGTCACCTTGAGTTTGTCGGCGTCGGGGTGCTGAATTACTTCTTTGATTTCGGCTACGACGATGAGATCACTCTGGACGCCTGCGGGATGGAGTCCTTCGATTTCGATCCCGGCAAAAGTTAGAAGATCGCAGACTTCTTCAAGAGTGCGGGAGCGGAAATCGAGGCGTTCTTTGAGCCAATTCAGAGAGACGTTCATGAGGCGCGAAGCTTTGTGGGATGCGCGTGATTTTCAATGGTGAAATGTCGGAAATCAGCCTTTGGTGAGATTTTTGGTTCGGATAGGGCCTTGGAAGGGCTATTTTTGGAAAATGAAGCCCACTTTGATCCTTCTTGCCTCTCTTGGAATTCTATCTGCTCAGGAGGTGATTTCGATCTGGCCGGTTCTGGCGCCGGGAGAAACGACGAAGAATCGGGGTGAAGCGCTGCCGGCCAATCCGAAGGATCCGAGCATCACGCGGGTGCAGAAAGTGACGCAGCCCACTTTAACCGCCTTTCTCCCGCCCAAAGGAAGCGGAAATGGCACTGCTGTGATTGTTCTTCCGGGAGGAGGGTTTTCGTATGTCGTGCCAGACTTGGAAGGGTCGGAAACGGCAAAGTTTCTTAACGAGAGTGGGATCTCGGTCTTTGTGCTGAACTATCGCACGACGGCCAACGGCCCCAAAGTTGCCGACGCTTGGAAACGGCCCTTGCAGGATTCCCAGCGGGCGGTGCGGTATGTGCGGGCTCACGGTGATAAGTGGGGAATCGATTCTTTAAAAATTGGCATCATGGCATTTTCCGCAGGTGGACAGGTGGGCGCAATTCATCTGGGAGACCATCCGGTGGCCTATGCCAATGTTGATGGCGTTGACCGACAGAGCAGTCGTCCTGATTTTGCGATGCTCATTTATCCTTGGCGCACTTACGTGCCGGCGATCGATGGTCTCAAACCAGAAATTCAGATTTCCAAGACCGCTCCTCCTACTTTTATCGTACATACGAGCGATGATGCCTCCACCTCTCTGGGGGCGGTTGGGATTTATGCCGCTTTGAAGAAAGCGAAGGTCTCGGCTGAGTTGCATATCTACCAAAATGGTGGTCACGGCTATGGGGCGCGGGATCGTGAAGGTTCGGCGATCGGAAGCTGGTCTGACCGGGCGATGGAATGGCTCAGGATTCGAGGTTTGGCTCGCTGAATGGAGTGGGAGAACTTGTTTAAGTTTAGTTTCGACCAAATCAGCAAGTAGGAGCACGGCACCGCGAGTGTCATTGATTTTGGCACTCAAGCTGCAAAGAAAAATGCCCATGCCTGCGAAAAAGAAAACCGCCACGAAAAAGACAACGGTATCTATCCCGGTGAAGGCGCAAGTCTCTCGGTAGGAGATCGAGCGCAAGGCCTTTGAAATTTTAATGAACCGCCAGAATCGAGGTATCTATGGAGATCAAAAGAGTGACTGGGAAGCTGCCAAAAATCTGCTTTTTGTCTAAAAAATCAGCACCCCATAAAAAAGGCACCGCCTCGCGAGAGACGGTGCCTTTTTTATGGGGTGAAGTCGATTTAGCGCCTGCGCTTCATTATCTCAGGCTGCCTGAAGGGAGGACTTTACGCCTTTTTAACCTCAACCCATTGGCCTGACTTTGCCGATTCGAGAACGGCGTCGCAGACATACTGGGTGCCGAGGGCATTGCGGAAATCGGGGTAGGATTTTTCGGCACTGGGGTCATCGAGACTCTTCATAAATTCGACGGCTCCGTGGACGAAGGAGTGCTCGTAGCCGAGGCAGAGTCCGGGGACCCACCAATTGCCGGTGTAGGGGTGGTCGCTATCTGAGACGTGGATACTGGACCAACCGCGCGTTTCACCGGGGACGTCGTGATCGAAGTAGGCGAGGCGGTTGAGGTCGTGAAGGTCCCAGGAGAGGGATTTGTCGTGGCCGTTGATCTCGAAAGTTTTTAGGGCCTTGTGTCCGCGGGCGTAGCGAGTGGATTCGAAGATGGCGGTGGAGCCATTTTCAAAACGGGCGAGGAAGGCGCAGGCATCATCGATCGTGACGGGTTGGACTTCGCCGGTATCCTGGTGGACGCGTTCCTTGATGAAGGTCTCGGTCATGGCGGAGACGGAGGTGATGTCGCCGTTGATCCAGCGGGCGCAGTCGATGTTGTGTGCGAGGAGGTCGCCGGTGACGCCGGAGCCAGCAGTGGCGGTATCGAGTCGCCAGAGGGCGGCTCCGCCTTGGGGGAGGTCTTCGGACATGGTCCAGTCCTGTAGGAAGTTGGCGCGGTAGTGGTAGATGCGTCCGAGGTCGCCACGAGCGACGATTTGTTTGGCGAGGGTAACGGCGGGGAGGAAGCGGTAGTTATACCAAACGAGGTTGGGGAGTCCGGAGGCTTCCATCGCTTCGACCATTTTGAGGCCTTGTTCTCCGTTGAGGGCGAGGGGTTTTTCGCAGAGAACCATCTTGCCGTTTTGAATGGCGGCCATTGCGATGTCGAAGTGCGAGTTATTTGGGGTGCAGATATCGATAGCATCGATGTCATCGCGCTTCACGAGTTCGCGCCAGTCGGTCTCGGTATCGGCGTAGCCCCACTGTTGGGCGAAGGCTTTGACGTTATCCTCGGATCGCCCGCAGATGACCTGCTTGACGGGGACGTGATCGGTTTCAAAAAAGTGCTCAAGTTGGGAGTAGGCATTCGAGTGGGTACGACCCATGAAGCCGTAGCCAACGACGCCGATGCGGACAGGTGTTTTACTCATCTGTGTGACAGGTTAGAATAGGGGGCGGAGGGGGCAAGGCTGAACTATCCAATTATTGGGAGAGTGGGGAGCCAATGATGCCAATGCTGACAGATATTTTGTTTATCTGTGTGACCGGGAGAGGACTGGGGGAATTTTCAGAATTTGGTGGGTTTGTGGTATTTCTTTACTGTGGAGGAGGGGAAAGGGAGCCGCAGAGATTGACTTTGATACCGAGGGTGTGGGCGAGGGAGGCTTTGGACCAGAAGCATTCATCGGCGGACTGAGCGTCTTGGGCGTAGGCGATTTGGATGTGGTTGGCTTGGTGCTTGGCCATGAGTTGGTCGCGGGTGACGCCGTAGGTGACAGCGTGCATGATGGGCCATTCTTTGGTGGTGGCTTCAAGGCGGCGGCGGGTTTCTTCTTCGGGGAGTTCGAGGGCGGCGCCGCGTCCGATGTCCATGTGGAGTTGTTCGTCTTGGACGTAGATGCGGGACCAGATGATTTCGCCGGGCTTGGAAATTCCGTGGACGGAGGAGCCGCCGTTGGGAAAGTAGACGTAGGGTTGGCGGTAGCCGTGGGCCCCTTTCCAGCCGCCTGCGAAGTGGGCGGGAGGGGCGGCTCCGCTGATAAGGAAGACCCAGACGAATTGGTCGTTGTATTCTTCTCCCCAGCGGATGTCGTGGAGGGTGTTTTCGGGCGGTTGACCGAGTGCGTTGTGGACGCGGTGAGTGAGGAGGGCGTCAAGGCCGGCGCATTCGTCGACTTCGTTGAAGTGGGGGAGCGGTTGGCCTTGGTGGAGGATGCGGGAGCCATCGCGGGAGGTGACGGGTGGGCGGTGAGAGTTGTTGAGCATGCCTTCGGCGAGGTCGCTGGCGGGGAGGAGGTCGTTGAGGCCTTGTTGGTATTGGATGCCGATGGTGTCGCAGCCGAAGTCATCGGCGAGGCGCATGGCGGCGATATACATTTTGCACTGAAGGTGGATTTGTCCGTCGGTGAGTTGGGACTCGGGATCGCTTCCGGTGTGAAAGGTCATGCCTTCGCGCTCGAGCCAGTCGCGGACGGCTTGCGCTTCGGGGTCGGGGACTTGGTTGGTTTCGTGGAAGAGGGCGGATTGGCTGAGGCGTTCTTTGAAAACACCGCAGGCGTGGAGGGCGTGATCGGGAATGATGGCGTTGAACATGCCCATGCAACCTTCGTCGAAGACGCCCATGATGGCTTTGTCAGTTTTGAGGGATTGAGCGAGTTTTTGACCGATATCGCGGGCTGATTGAGTTGCGTCGTTTTGTGCGAAGGGGCGGGTGTGGGAAAGGTCGTGCGTGATGGTGGCTTCGGTGAGCCACTGGCGGAGTTTGGTTTTGAAAAAGAGGTCGTCGAAATTTTTGGACCAGAGGGTTGAGTAGGTGACGCCTGCTTTGGTGAGGGAACCGTTGATATTGAGCATGCCGACGAGTCCGGGCCACTGGCCGGACCAGTTGGCGACGGTGAGGATGGGGCCGCGATGGGTGGTGAGGCCGGCGAGGACGTGGTGGGAGAATTGCCAAACCGCTTCGGCCACGATGAGGGGGGCGTTGGGGTCGATTTTTTTGAAGACCTCCATGCCGTGCTTCTGGCTTTTTATGAAGCCGTGTCCTTCGTTGGTGACGGGGTGGGCGCGCTCGATGGCGAAGCCTTCGGCTGCGATGGCGGCGGTGAGCTTGGTTTCCATGTCATGTTGGACGGGCCAGCAGGTGAGGTTAGTGACGAGGCGGAGGTCTCCGCTGGAGATGAGTTGGATGGGAGTGGAGTCGTTCATTTCTTTTGACGGAAGTTGTTGATGCGGTAGGACTTAGGAGTTGGTTTTGGCAAGCTGGCGGTAGTCTTGGTAGATGGAGTGGTAGGCTTCTGGATTTATGGGATTGTAGCTGGTGAGGGTGGCTTGGGAGGTCATTTTTTCGATGGCTTCGCGGGTGGTGGGAAAGGCGTTGGCGGCGAGGGCTCCGAGGATGGCGGCGCCGACGGCGGGGCCTTGGGTGGTGTTGGGGACTTGGATGGTTTCTTTGAGGACGTCGGCGTAGATTTGGACGAGGTCGGGGTCGTGATGGGGGAGGCCGCCGGTGGCGATGAAGCGGGTGACCGGAACGCCTTTTTCGCGGAGGAGTTCGACGATCCAGCGGACGCCGCAGGCTGAAGCTTCCGTGAGGGCTCGGTGGAGATGGGGTGGGCCATGGTGGAGAGTGAGTCCGGTGAAGGCTCCGGTGAGGGCGGCATTCATGTGAGGAGTGCGGCATCCGTTGAACCAGTCGAGGCAGCGGACGCCATGGGCTCCGGGTGGGAGGTCGGAGGCATCTTTACAGAGGGTGGAGAAGTCTTTCTGTCCGGTGAGGCGGCGGAGCCAGTCGAAGGCATCGCCAACCGCAGCTTGGCCGGTTTCGTAGCCGTAGAAGCTGGGGAGAATACCATCTTTTACGATGCCTGCGATGCCAGGAACGTTACGGTTTTGGCTACTGTTGAGCATATGGCAGGAGCTGGTGCCCATGACCATGACGAGAGTGTCGGGTTCGGAAGCACCGGAGCCGGGGACTCCGGCGTGGGCGTCGATTATGGCGGCGCTAACCGGGGTGTTTTTAGGGAGGCCAAAGCGGGTAGCCATATCACTGGTTAGAGTGCCAGCGAGGGTTCCTGGAGCGATGAATTCGCCTGAAAGTTTTTGGGCAACGAGATCGGGGAGATCGGGGTGAACGGCGTCAAGGTAGTCGTGAGAGGGGAAGCCATCTTCTGTTGACCAGAGGCCTTTATATCCGGCCTGGCAGGTGGAACGGACGAGGTTGCCGGTGAGCTGCCAGACGAACCAGTCGCCGGCTTCGAGCCAGACTTCGGCGGCGGCGGCGACATCGGATGCGGTTTCGAGGGTTTCGAGGATTTTTGGGAAGAGCCATTCTTCACCGATGAGGCCGCCGTAGCGGGAGAGGAAGGGTTCGTTGCGCTCTTTCGCGATGGCAGTCATGCGGGCTGCTTGAGCGATGGCGCCGTGATGTTTCCAGAGCTTGGGCCAGGCTTGGGGAGTGGACTTGAATTTTTTCTGGAGACAGAGGGGGGTGCCATCTTGAAGGACGGGGAGCATGGTGCAGCTGGTGAAATCGACACCGATACCGATGATGGTGGCATTGGATTCCAAGAGAGCTGCGCGAGTGGCTTTGGCGGCTGATTTCAGCCAGTCGCCGGGGTGTTGGTGGGCTGACTTGGGGGGGAGAGGTGACTTTGAACCGGGGAGCTTGTCGAGGATTTGGCCGTGTGCGTATTTTTCTTCGGCGAGGGCGAGTTGCTGGCCTTCGAGGGAGATAATGATGGCACGGACGGATTCGGTGCCGAAGTCAAGGCCGAGAGAGGCGGGTTTCATGAGGTGTGAAGGTTGAGCGATGAAGAGTGAAGCTTGGATGAGGGACTCGCGATCACGATTGCAAATCGCGGGTGTTTTCTTTTCTTGGATGAGCGGCTTGCGAAGCTAAGCGGCGAGGGCACCGTAACTTATTTCCTTATTTTTTGTCGTAGCAGCGGCTATCTTCATCAATCAAAAAGGGATGGTATTTTTTTGGGAGACTTTTGGCGCTCGAAGAAGGCGTTTCAATTGCCAGCGGTGTATTCTTCGACCGAGCGGGTGCGGCGGTAGAAATAAAAGCCCATCGCCATGGTGCCGCCAAAGTAAAGGACGAGGACGATCCAATCGATTGAATGGAGGACTGAGGTGCTGGCTAACATGTTGGGAAATTAGGATTATCTTTTGTGAGGGTCCGGGCAGCCATTCCAAAACCTGGCTCTCACATGCAACGTCCTGCTGGTAATCATTCTCTGCTACGGACAACGCAACTATAGAATGGTGATCAACTATTATCGCAACTATAGAGAGGCGGTCAAACTCATCCTGCATGGCAGGCCAGATTGCCCTCCTCAATTCAAAGGCCCTGAGTCGATGAGCCCTCTGTTTTTTAGGTTATTTAACCTCAGGGTAATATCGGTTAGGTTATGATGGACGATATCCTGGTATGACCTACCACACGCAGTGTCGATGCCATGGTTTGAATCATACTCTCTGAGTGCTTGCAGAGCAGGGTCAGCATGGTGGAATACTTCGACGATGACATATTTTAGAGCGCCGGAAGTGGCGGCAGCCGAAAGCAAAGAGCTAATCCAATTATCGTCTGAGCTCACACAGCCTCTTGTGGTTGGAGCTGAGGCGTGAAATATTTCGAATTGTCCATCATCGGCTAACTGATGAATTAATTTGGCATTTTCTTCACGAGTGAGATCACCATCTCCACAATGGGCTGCATCTACTAAGACCTTAAAAAAAGCCTGATCTACTTTTTTGTTTAGCTCTGCCACAACACTTTGAATAGAAGGGATGCTTGTAAATGTATTCATCTCACCAGGACGAAGAAACTCGAGATGCCAGCTCTCGATTGAGGATTCGGCCATCTTTGCTTTCGTGAAAACCCGGTAATGAAGTTTAATGATCTGCTGCTTTTTTCGTTCGAAATCTGCCTCATCAGCAGGTGGTGGGCTGGCCATCCATGCTTCAACAGAAGTGGAACCAATATGTTTAATTCCATGTTTTTTTGCAACTTCGACACCGTTGAGGAGGAGTTCTGTGGCTGCGTCTTCGTCTGCCGAGTTCATCGGGTCAAGCCCTCCAACCATGAGGATGAGCTGCGGCTCTATTCCAATCTCGAGAACTCCATTGATAAGTTCTTGTGAATCATGATCACATATCCCGGGGAAATACATGATTTGAATAGCATCTATGTGAACAGGACTGGATGCACAGGTGTCAATAATACCTTTTAGTAAGAGCAACTTTCCCCTGTCGTCACGAGGAAGTTCACCTTTCTCGTTTGGTATGTGGGTATTCGCTAACTTAAGGTGTGCGGGCACGAAGCCCAGTTTTACAGAGGTATTGTTTTTTAAAGTTTCATTCATTGTGTGGATATTACGATTGGAAGACTAGAGGAGCCGTCGTTTTCCGGCCCGTGATGGCAATGAGGTATAGGCTTTCGGGCGTTCATAGAACCAGGTGTTTGCGGGGCAGAAGGGATGATTCTATGATCGTTGGACCGGTAATAGACGACACTCCTTCCGGCATTCGGCAGAGCAGCATGGACAGGAAGGAGATTATGCTTATTTGTCAGGATTCGAACGCCGTATTGGATAATTCGGGTGAAGATTAGCGAGATGCACCCGAAGGATATTATAGCTGCTCTCCTTATTGGGCGCAGCGGACCTGCAACATCGTATCGAGGATAGTGTTCCAGGTTTGTCGTTCTTCCAGCAATTCGTTTGAGAACATGCAGCCGTCCCAGCAGATGTGTTCGATCTTGCGGTCGGCGTGGTCTTTGAGCCATTCGGAGGAGCACTTGACGATGTCGAGTTTTCCGTTCGGGTCGTCGGCAGGGCAGTGGCGACCGGTTTTGTCGTGAGCGCTGGTACCGTGGACGGAGCCGTCGTTTTGGGCGACGTGGAAGTCGATGGTCCAAGGGCGGAGCTTGCCGACCATGGAGCGGTAGGCGGGCCAGAATTCTTCGTCGGTATGATCTTCTTTGATGAGGGCATACTCGGGGGCATTGTAACCGAGGAGATAGAGGTAAGTGTGGGCAAGATCGGCTTGAAAGCCGACGGTTTCGGGGAGGCCGATGGCTTCGAGTAGGTCGAGGGTGTCCTTCCATGAATGGATGGCTCCCCAGCAGATTTCGCCTTCGATGGCGAGGCGCTCTCCGTTGTCGGCTGCGATGGCGGCGGCGCGCTTGATGGTGTCGGCCGCAAGGGCAGTGTTGGCGGCGGGGTTCTTGGCCCAGTCTTCGACGGATCCAGCGGTGTCGATGCGGATCGCGCCGTAGTCACGGACGCCGTGGGCTTTGAAAATATTTGCGATGCGACAGGCTTTTTCGACGGCGAGGACGAAGTCATTGCGGTCGTCTTTTGAACCGAAGGCGGGGCCTCCGACGGTCCCTGGCCAGACGGGGGCGACGAGGGTTCCGACTTTGAGGTTTTTTGAGGCGATGAGGTCGGCGATCTTTTTTAAGTCGTCCTCGGAGGCGTCGGGGTCGGTGTGGGGGTGGAAGAGGAAGTAATCGACGCCGTCGTATTTCTGTCCGTTGACTTCGGAGTTGGCGGTGAGTTCGAGCATGCGCTCGAGGGATATCGGCGGGTGGTCGGTGCCTTCTTCTTTCCCGACGAGGCCGGGCCACATTGCGTTGTGAACTTTGAGCTTACTCATGGTTTTTGAATTGTGAATGGTGAGGAGTGGTTGGAGAATTCTATTTTTGGGGAACCTTAGATTTAATCATTACGAGGACGATCGAGAACAAGGTAGTGATGCCGGAGATGAGGACGATCAGTCCAAGGGCGAAGACGATTGTAAGTAAGCTTGGGATTTCAGAGAGGATGTCTTCCTTGGCGATTACTGGGTTTGCTTCGAGTTTTTCGATTGTTCTCTGAGCGATCCAAACGGTGAGCCAAGAGAAGGCGAGGCTTAAGACGAGGGCGACTGCTCCGATATTTCTAATGTTCTTGAGCCGGGTCAGTTTTTGGCTTGAGAGACTCGGCGCACTCATTGCAGCTTGAAGGGGACGGGTGCGCTCATTGAATAGGGGACGGCTTGGCCGAGGCCATTTTTGGCGGGTTTGAACTTCCAGGTTCGGGCGGCGGAGACGGCTGCGTTGTCGAGGGCGGCGTGGCCGCTTGATTTGGTGATGTGGACTGAGGTGACACGGCCCGTGGTGCCGATGGTGATGGTGAGAGTCGTCGTTCCCTGGAAGCCGGCTCGTTGTGCGGAACGTGGGTAGGTGGGCTTGCGACGGATGATGACGGTGGGTTTGGTGGCAATGTGTTGGGCTTCGGCAGCGCGCTTGCGAGCGGCAGTGGCTTGGGCGTCGCGTTTGACCTTAACGGCTTGTGCGGCTTTTTCGCGGATTCGCTTTTCGGTCATGCGTTTCTTGGCGATTTCGCGGTCGCGAACGGCTTTTTCCTGTTCTCGTTTGAGGATAGTGGGATCGGGTTTGGGTGGCTCCGGTTTTACAGGCGGATCGATCTTTGGAGGAGTCGGAGGAATTTGCTCGGGTTCCCGATCCGGTAATTGCTCCGGAGCTGGTTCGGGGATGGAGACCGTTTTCGGAGTGGCAGGCGAGGTCTGGAGGATGGAGAGGTCAAGCCGGGTGGGGGGCACGAGTTCCTTGGGCTCGGGATGTTTTGGAAAGGTGATCCAGAGGAGGGCAGCGGCATGCAGACCCAATGTGAGGAGGGTCACACAGATCCAGGTGAGGGGTTGACTACTCCGGGGGGACATCTTTTTTATGATAAGCGAGGTCGATGATGCCGCATTCGCGCGCGGTTTCCATGATTTGGATGAAGGTGCCAAGGTGGGAGGCGCGGTCGCCTCGAATTTCAAGCGAGGTGATCTCGGTGTGGCTGACGACGTCGCGGAGTTTTCCGGTGAGCTCCTCCAGTGCGATTTCTTCGCCTTCTAGGGAGACGATATTTTCGCTGCTGATCGAGATGATGAGGGTTTCAAAATCTTGATCAACGGGTGAACTTGCGATGGGACCGACGGGGAGTTCGACGCGCTGGTCGGGCTTGATGAATTGGCTACTCACCATGAGGAAGATGAGGAGCTGAAAGACCACGTCGATGAGCGGGGTCATGTCGATCCCGGCATCAATGCGGCGCGTGCGGGTGATAGCCATTTTTAGCTCTCGGTGGTGCGCGTGAAATACCACTCACGCAGGTGTGAGGTGACCTCGTTGAGATCATGGACGAGCCGGTCGACGCGGGCTTCGAAAATCTTGGCCATGGACATGGCGGGAATGGCGACGAGGAGACCGGCGACGGTGGTAAGGAGGCCGGTCCAGATTCCATCGGCGAAATCGGCGGGGGAAACCTTGTCTCCAAGGGCGGCAATTTCTGAGAAGGCAATGACCATACCCCAAACGGTGCCGAGGAGACCAATGAGAGGAGAGATTGCGGCGATGAGGGCGAGGATGCGAAGGCCGCGCTCGTGGGAGGCGATGAGTCGGGAGGCTTCACGTTCGCTGACATTAAGGCAGTGCTCTTCGCCTTGAGGAACGTCCTCCATAAAGGCTGCTGCGACCTTGAGAAGCGGGTTGGAGGAGTGGCTAGCTGCCGTTTGGTTGCGTAGTTGTGCGATCGCAGTGCCGACTCGGTAGCGGTTGATGATGTAGAAGACGACTCGTTCGAGAATCACGATCACGGAAATGATCGAGAGGATGAGGATGGGCCACATGAAGCCGCCGCCTTTAAAAAAGAGATCCTTGAGTTGGTAATTCATTGTCTGCAACCCAACTTGGACAGATCAGGAGGGGAGCGGAAGGCAGAAGTGGGCGAATCTTATTAGTGAAGATGCCGGGCTGACGAAAGTGGTCGTCGAAGGAGGCTGCGGCAGGGATCTTGCGCGACTCGGTCATGGCAAAGGAGAGGGCATCGACATAGGAGCATTGCTTGTCCTGGAAATCCCGGAGCCAGAAAAGAGGGAGGTTTCTCTCCTCTGGGGTAGGGGAGAGATGGCACACGATGGGATTTTCGAGAAGGTCGTGCATGGTCTGTTCACGTTTTGGAGCTGATGTTACAAAGTCGGCCCGGGTCTCGGTGAAAATGTGATCGATGATGTCGAGAGTTTTCCGTCAGCGAAAGAATTCCTGCATCAGGATTTTTGCGTGGCCGTGGTGCGCGTCGCGTTCATTCCGGAAGGCGATCCAGAAAGAGGTATCGACAAAGATCATTCCTCGTAATGAGGGATCCACGACCGTGTCTTCCAAGAAGGGATTGTGATCCCAGTCTGTTGATTTTGGATTTATTTGGGCAACCTCGTGGTTGCAGCTCGCAAGCTTTTCTAAAATGAAGGGAAAGAAGACCAAAGAGCCCAAAAATTCTACCAAGATCTCGAAATGATCAGCACAAACCGCTTTCGATCCGAATCGGAGCCTTGGTGCGACCGCGAAATTAATCAGAAAAGGATCTTGGGCGAATAGGCACTTTATTCAGCGTCTCCCCTTTTATTAAAGGGCACTTACAGACCGACATCTGATTGGATATAAAGAAAATAAAAAACGGGCAGAAAATTATTGCTATTGAGACGCAATCGCAATAGAAGGGACGCGACATGAGACTTAAACATACACTGTTAGCTTCTGTCATCGGATTGGCTGCCTCGTCGGCCTCCGGTGTCACATTGGAAGAACTTGCTGCTCCTTCCGGGGGAAGTAGCATCGACAACGCCTTCCTGGGAAATCCAGGAGGAAGTCGTTGGTATGAAAAAACGGCGATCGGAGGATACGGTGAGCTTCACCTAAACACGGGTGATAAGGATCAGATCGATTTTCATCGCTGGGTGCTCTTCGTGAATCACCGCTTCAACGATCGAATCAAGTTATTCTCCGAGTTCGAACTCGAGCATTCTCTTTCCGGAGACGGGAAGCCCGGCGAAGTCGAGTTGGAGCAGGCCTACATTGAGTTCGATCTCGACCAAGGGTTAAGTGCGAAGGCGGGTGTCTATCTCCTTCCGCTTGGGCTTCTCAACGAGACTCACGAGCCCAATACCTTTTATGGAGTTGAGCGAAATAATGTGGAGAAGAACATTATTCCCACGACTTGGTGGGAGGGAGGTGCTGCGGTAAGTAAGAACTTTGATAGTGGGCTCGGATTTGATTTTGGCGTTCACTCCGGGCTCAATGTGCCGACCGCAGGTTCAAAAGCATTCAGTATTCGCTCGGGCCGTCAAAAGGTGGCGGAGGCGGATGCGACGAATTGGGCGGCTTCTGCCCGGGTTCGCTACGCTGGTGGAAATGGGCTGAGTGTGAGTGGTTTCGCAAACTTTCAGAGCGATATTGCAAGTGGCAGTGCGGAAGATAATTCGGCTCTCTTGTTAGGTGCTGCGGCACAATATAACTCTGGAGGATTTGGTCTTCGTGCTCTTGTTTCCCAATGGGATATCGATGGGGCTTCCTTCGAGGCCGCAGATGCTGACAAGCAGTGGGGTTATTTCGTGGAACCTTCCTATCGTTGGAGTTTCGAGAATGGCGGGAGCGTTGGAATCTTCGGACGTTATAGCAGCTACGAATATGCTTCGGGAACTCGTAAGGAAGTTGACGAATACACTGTAGGTGTGAACTACTGGCCGATTGACAATGTTGTCCTCAAGGCTGATTACAATGTTCTCAAGCAAGATGGGAAATCCGATAATAATACCTTCAATTTTGGTGTCGGCTACAGCTTCTAAGCTGCGGTCGCTCTTTTTCGTGATAGCGCTTCTCCTTTCCGGGGGGAGCGCTTTCTCGGCTGATCGAGTTTACCAAAAGCCATCCGATTTTATCCGCGGAAGTTTGGGGGAAATTCCTGCTAACAAGGCGATCGTCCTTGATGCGACGCAGCAAAAAACGGTGCGCGCGATTCTGGGGAAGCGTTATAAAACGACTTCGATCCGGCATTGGTCGGTGGGGAAAAAGACCGCCTTCATTTTGGAGGAAATCGGCAAAACGGAATACATTACGACAGGGTATGTGGTGTCCGGAGGAAAGATTTCGACGGTGAAGGTCCTCGTTTATCGAGAGACTCACGGCTGGGAGGTGGCGAGGCCCGCTTTCACGAAACAGTTTGAAGGAGCGCAGCTCAAGGGTGGAAATCAATTGAGTCGAGCCGCTAAAAATATTGCGGGTGCAACTCTTTCAGTGCGCGCCTTGACCAAACTCGCTCGTCTTGCTTTGTATCTCGACTCCATTAAATGAGTGAGTCCACCCCGAAACACCGCCGCCGCAATACCCGTAACTGGCATCGCTGGCTGGGACTTGTCGCGGCGCTTCCTCTCTTGTGGTTGTCGATTAGTGGTCTCCTTTTGAATCATGCGGAATTTTTTGGGCTCAATGAGGCCGAGGTTTCAACGGGGTGGGTCTTGAAGAGATACAATCAAGTTCCCGAGGGAGAGCCGAGAGGGGTTCAGGTTGGAGACCGGAAAGTGAGTCAGTGGGGAGTGTTACTCTTTCTCGATCACGAGGATCTGCAACTGAATGGAAATCTGGTCGGTGCGGTGGCGGTGAAGAATCGGCTGGTTATTGCGACGGATGAGCGAGTTGGAATTGTGAATGGTTCCGGTGAGATGGAGCTTGATCTCGATGAACTCTCGCTTCCGCCTCTTCCGGTGGAAGGGGTTGGCGTTAAAGGAGAACAACTTGTAATTCGATCTTCTGGTGGCACTTATCGTTTTGCGAATGATTTTTTGAGTTTTGAAGAATGCGAGATTTCATTGTCGACCACTTCCCTTCCGCTTCTGGGTGATGAGGCGAAAGACGAACTGGAATCGGCGATTAGAACTCGCAATGCGATGCCGCTATCGCGAGTGATTTTGGATGCGCATTCAGGGAAAATTTTCGGATTTCCCGGGACGTTTCTCACCGATCTTGCTGCGATCAGTGTTATCGTGTTGACCATTCTGGGACTTCGTCTTTTTCCAAAACGTAAGTTATGAAACGCCGATATGCGCTTTGGATGCTCGGAGGGCTGGCAAGCTGTCGGAAGAAAGAGAACGAACCGATTTGGAGGGGAGTGATGTTTGGGATCCCGGTGTCGATTCGGTTCAGGGGGATCGATGATGATGAGGCGCAAAAACTGGGACAGGAGGGATTGGAGAAGGCCCGGAAGGTGGAGCGGGCGACTTCGCTGTGGGATGAAAATTCGAGTATCAGTCAGCTGAATCGCGATGGTGAAATTTTCCAGGCGACATTGCTCAAGGAGATCATCCTGCTGGCGAAACAACTTTACGAGGAAACAGGTGGGGTCTTCGATCCATCGATTTATTCCTACTACGAGTGGCTCAAGAAGGAATATGCCAAGGGGAGGACTCCTTCTCCGGAAGAGGCTGCGAGAAAAAGGGTGTTGGTTGATTTCTCCAAAGTGGAGGTGAGCCAGTTGACCACGGCGTTTCAAATCGAAGGAATGAGCATCAGCCTGAACGCAATTGCGCAAGGATATGCGACGGATTTGGTGGCGAGATATCTTGAGGGAAAGGTGAATTCTGCCTTGGTGAACTTTGGAGAATATCGCGTGGTGGGAGAGAAAGCGTGGGACGTCGAAGTGGTAGGGAAAACGATTTCAGTAAGTAATGCTCTGGCGGTGTCGAGCGGGAGTGGGGAACGGTTGAGTGCGACGTCAGTGGCGAATCATTTGATCGATCCGCGCACAGGTGAGAGTCCGCCGCCGAAGAAGGTAGTGGCGGTGGAAGCGCCCGAGGCCTGGTTAGCGGATGGACTTGCGACTGTGGTGGCGATCGGGGGAGAGGTGCCGGATTCCTTTAAGGGAGTGAAGGTATACCAATTTTGAGAGAATCAAAAGCTGGGCGATGCCTGTGTTTTAGACACAAGGCAGGGTTTGTCTTCTGAGGCCTGAAGGGTCGCTCTATGTTAGGTCGCCGGGAGAGGAGACTTCCTCCTTCGCTCTTCGAGCTTCATCTAAGCGAAGAGATCCATCTGGGGAGAGTCGGCTTCAGGGAGGGTTTTCCTGGCCTGTGGGGTGCCTTTTTTCTCGCTGGTGGGCTCTGAGGAGGTCATCTCGAGGTGGCTGAGGATTTCCTTGGCGCGGTCGAGGATGGGTTTTGGGAGGCCGGCGAGTCTTGCGACCTGGATGCCGTAGGATTTATCGGCTGGGCCGGGGAGGATCTTGCGGAGGAAGATGATGTCTTCGTTCCACTCTCGTACGGCGACGTTGAAGTTGGCTACGGCGTCCTTGGAGTCGGAGAGCGCGCAGAGTTCGTGGTAGTGAGTGGCAAAGAGGGTGCGGCATCGGACCTCATCGTGAAGGTGCTCGGCGACGGACCAGGCGATTGAGAGGCCATCGAAGGTAGCGGTGCCGCGGCCGATTTCATCGAGGATGACGAGGCTCTTTTCGGTTGCGTTATTTACGATGAGGGCGGTCTCATTCATCTCGACCATGAAGGTGGATTGGCCTTTAGCGAGATCATCGGAGGCTCCGACGCGGCAGAAAATGCGGTCGGTGAGGCCGATGTGGGCGTGCTCAGCAGGGACGTAGGCGCCGATCTGGGCCATGAGGGTGACGAGGGCGATCTGGCGAATGTAGGTCGATTTACCGGCCATGTTGGGGCCGGTGAGGATTTGGAGACGGGAGTCTGCGGGGTCGATGAGGGTGTCGTTTGGGACGAACTTTTCATTGACGAGAGTTTGCTCCAGAACGGGATGGCGGCCGTTGATAATTTGGAGATGACAGGACTCATCCAAGACGGGGCGGGTGTGCTGGTATAGCTGCGCTGTCTCCGCGAAGCTGATGAGGACGTCGAGCGTAGCGAGGGCGTCGGCGGTCGTTTGAAGGGGGACGAGGTGGTCGGTGACGTGGGAGCGGAGTTTGATGAACTCGTCGTATTCGAGGGCCTTGGCTCGGTCATCGGCTCCGAGGACTTTTCCTTCCACTTCCTTCAGGCCGGGTGTGATGAAGCGCTCGGCGTTGGCCATGGTCTGCTTGCGCTGGTAGTCATCGGGGGCTTGGGCGGCCTTTGATTTGGTGATCTCGATGAAGTAGCCGAAGACGTTGTTGAATTTGATTTTAAGAGTGTCGATTCCAGTGCGCTTGCGCTCGGATTGCTGGAGTTCCGCGATCCACTGTTTTCCATCGCGGGAGGCGGAACGGAGTTCATCGAGGGCCTCGCTGTGTCCATCGCGGATGAGTCCGCCGTCCTTGAGTAGGGCGGGTGGTTCCTCAACGAGAGCATTCTGGAGAAACTGGACGAGTTCGGGGAATTCTTGAATGGAGGAGAGGAGCTGGGATCGGAGGTTGGGGGTGGCTACTCGACCGGAGGTCGCGGCTACGGCTGAGAGGTCGGCTTTGAGGTTGGGGATGTGTTCGAGAGAGATCTGGAGGGACTTAAGGTCACGGCCATTTCCTGAGCCCTGGGAAAGTCGGCCGGTGGTGCGCTCGATATCGCGGATGTTCTTGAGGGTGTCGCGGAGCTTGGTCAGCAGATAGGGCTCGGCGAGGAGGGAATCGACAAGGTCGAGTCGGCCGGTGAGGGTGGCGAGGTCACGGAGGGGATGGAGGATCCAGTCGCGGAGCTTGCGGGCTCCCATTGGAGTGGAAGTGCGATCGAGGACGCCAACGAGGGTGTGCTGTTTTCCGGAACGGGATTCGACGAGGTCGAGATTGGCCTGCGAGGCGGTGTCGATGAGCACATGGTCGGAGGCATTTCGGACCGAGAGATTACGGAGGTGGGCGCAATTGCGCCGCAGCTGATAGGTGAGGTAGTGGAGGACTCCTCCAGCAGCAGCGATTGCGCCGGGCATATCGGAGCAGCCAAAGCCGTCGAGGGACTGCACTTTAAAATGATCTTTTAAAGTGTGGAGCGCCTGCTCCTGAATAAAGGCGTAACCGTCGTAGGGTTGGCAGTTCTCTAATCCGCTCAGTTCCTGAACCTGTTCATCGGAAATGAGGAGTTCGGAGGGAGAGAGCCGGGTGAGTTCGTCTTCGAGAAGCTGGAGGTTGGGGAATTCCGCGATGGTGAAAGCGCCCGTGGTGTGATCGGCGCAGGCGAGGCCGTAGCACGGTTTTTTGGCGGTGCCTCCGTGGTAGACCGCGGCGAGATAGTTGTGGCGGGTGTCATCGAGGAGGGTGAGGTCATCAACGGTGCCAGCGGAAATAATTTGGGCGATCTCGCGGTCGACGAGTTTTCCGGCGACCGGTTCGCTGGTTTGTTCCGCGATGGCGACGCGCTTGTTCGCTCTGATGAGCTTGGCAATGTAGCCTTGCGCCGCGTGATGGGGGACGCCGCACATCGGGACGTCGTGGCGCTTGGTGAGGGCGACGTTGAGAATGCCGGCGGCAATCTTGGCATCGTCGAAGAACATTTCGTAGAAATCACCGAGCCGGTAGAGGAGAAGAATATCCTCGGGCAGCGATCTTCGCATGGCCTGATATTGGGCCATCATCGGAGTGAGCTTCTTTTCGCCTAGTGCCATTACTGGCGGGAGTAAACGAAGCTCGACCGGAAAGGGGAAGGGGAAAGGCGATTCAGGCAGGAACTTTTCCCTTTCCCATGGGAGAGGGGTTAGTTTGACAGGCGACCGCGCTGCCACTTGGTCACGCGGCCATTTTGGAAATCAACGGTGGCGGAGGGAACGGGGACGTAATCGATGGTCTGACCGTATCCGTAGCGATATCCTCTCCGGCCATAGCCTCCGCGATAGGGGAATGGAGAGTAACGACCATAGCCGCCTTCTCCATAACCGCCATGGAAATTTGTGGAATAAACGGGGCTGAGACTGGTGTAGGTCCATCGTTCGAAGCGTTTTTTATCAGATTCGCCCTCGGCCACTCCGTCGGGTTTTCCCCAAGCGATAAAGACAGCGTCCTTGTTCATGCCATTTTTGATGCGCCCGGATTCCACCATGCTGCGTTGAGAATCAGGGATTTTCTCGAAAATGACGGGGTTTTGCTCAATGCGGGTTTGAGGCGTGCTCGAAGCGCAACTGGCGAAAATGAATGCGGCAGCGGAAAGAAGGGAGAAGAGGATCAGTTTCACAACGAATAGAAGGTTAGATAAGGCAATCTACTCGATGATTGGGAGGATTCAAATGAATCGGAAGGAAAAGTTTTTCTCATCGTCGAAAGAGTCTTGCCAAGATGAAGATCTCATCGTCAAACTTTCTGAGCCTTCTCCAACGACTATGTCCGATCTACTTGACGAAAACGAACTCGATGATGCCCTCAAAAATTGTCCAGACTGGGACGTACAAGATTCCACGATTGTCCGGAGCGTGGAGTTTGAAAACTTTGAGGAAGCGATTGAATTCGTGAACACGGTCGCTGATCTCGCCGAAGAGGCGCAGCATCATCCCGAGATCAATGTGAGCTACTCTGTGGTGACTCTGACTTTTACCACGACCGATGAGGGTGGGGTGACGACAGAGGATATCGAGATGGCCCAGCGTCTTGATAACCTGATTGATTAGGTTGTCGCTTGAAGGGGGGCAGCAATTAGAGTGCCCCTATAGAGCTTTGTAACTTCTTTGCCTGAATTTCCGGGGTGACGCTTTGCCTAGCACTCAAGGGTATTTCACCTTTCGCTAGGTTAGTTTGCCCCGTTGGGGAGGGGCGAATTATTTCGCGATGAGGTCGTAGCCGCGGTGATCGGTTACGGTAACATCGTAGAATTCGCCCACTTCTGAGTCGATGGGCACGAAGATGCGGCCGTCGATGTCAGGTGCGTCCCACATCGAGCGGGCGATTCCTTCTTCTTCGACGAGGACGCGGAGCTTCTTGTCGAGCTGGTGTTCGTTGACATCCTGGGCGACTGCATCGATGGCCGTGGAAAGCTCGCGATGGCGTTTTTTCTTGGTGGCGTGGTGGATATGATCGTCCTTTTTGTAGGCGCGCGTTCCTTCTTCCTTGGAATATTGGAAGATGCCACAGCGTTCAAATTTGAAGGTCTTGATGAACTCCAAGAGTTCCTCGTGATCGGCGTCGGTTTCACCGGGGAACCCAGTGATGAAGGTGGTGCGGATCGAAAGGCTGGGAATGCCGGCGCGCATGCGATCGAGGAGATCGCGGATATATTGACCATCGGTCTTGCGGTTCATCTCCTTGAGCATGTGGTCGGAGATGTGCTGCAGTGGGATGTCCACGTAGCGGGCCACTTTGGGGCACTCGGCAATTGTTTGGATGAGTTCGTCGGACCAATGCGCAGGGTGGGTGTAGAGGAGGCGGATCCAGAAGTCGCCTTCGATGGCATTGAGCGCGCGAAGGAGGGAGGCGAGGGATTCGCCTTTTTCCGAGTTTACGCCAGAGGTGGGATTGGGACGGTTTCCAAGGCCCTGCCAACGATCCATGCCAAAGTAGGTCGTGTCCTGAGAGATGAGGTTGATCTCCTTTACGCCCTGGGCGATGAGACCTTGCGCTTCCTTGACGATCGATTCCTCGGTGCGGGAGCGGTGTTGTCCGCGGATTTTTGGGATGATGCAGAAAGAGCAGGTGTGATTGCAGCCCTCGGCGATCTTGATATAAGCCATGTGTTTCGGCGTGAGGCGGAAGCGGGGGGTAGTGTAGTCGGGGATGTAGCGCGACTTTTCCGTGACGGTGTCGAGCGAGCCATCGTCTTCTAGGTCACGAGTGAGGGTCTTTCGCACAATGGAGGCGACATCGGTGATTTGGTCGAGGCCGATAAAGGCGTCGACTTCCGGAAGGAGACCAGGGAGGTCTTTTTGAAAACGTTGGGAGAGGCAGCCGGCGACGATGATCTTTTGTTTCTCGCGAGCGGGGTCTTTCTGACGAGCATTGACGGCCTCGATGATAGTGCCGACGGATTCATCCTTGGCGACATCGATGAACGAGCAGGTGTTGATGATGAGTGCATCGGCGAGCTCGGGGTCAGGGACAAGCGTCATGCCTTCGGCCTGCAAATGGCCGAGCATGATTTCCGAGTCGATGAGGTTCTTGGCACAGCCAAGGGAGATGAGTCCAATCTGGGTCGGCATAACGTTAGGGCGGTGATAAGCAGGGATTGGGTGATTTGGAAGGCTTAAGGAAAGCTGAGGACGAGATTTGAGCTTTGAACACGAAGGATGAGATTTGAACGACGTGTTGAGGGAGAAAAGGGAGAGGGGGAACACGAATGATTCGAATGAGGCGAATTTTGGTTGGGGGTTTGGTTGGGGGATTTGGTTGATGAGGGGATTGTTTTAGAATACCCGGGATGAAGGGGCGAATCGCCGGGCATTATTTAGTTGGGAGGGGCCATCTTTGGGAGACGGCGGAGGGAATGGTTTGTGATCAGTTCCTACACCGGAGACTCACTTTATGTGGTGGGACTTCCAGACGGGCCGTTGGTGGTGGACCTGGGATTTGAACCCGAGAAGAAGAAGTATTTTAGGGTTCCTCCTCGTCCGAAATAAACTTGTCTGCTAATACTTTTTTGGTTCTTATTTACTTATTATTAGTGAGTTGCGCCACTACGTTACTCTGTCCCATTGGTCGATGGGAGTGGCCTGTGGTCATGAAATTGAAGACCTGGCACATTTAATTTACCCAGAAAAAGCCTTATTTTTTGTTGGAAGGATCTAAATAGAACAAGTAGATTCTAAAAATGTTTTCTTGGTTCTATTTTAAGGATAATCGAGAGACTCATAACAACGAGTAGGATTTTGAGGGGTTTGTGCTTTAAGAATCGTCATTT
>Ga0209711_10000218_pt1 | contig 58303 bp, 56 predicted proteins | sample ArcticOcean_MG_C_7_FD_187441 | JGI IMG/M metagenome (GOLD analysis project Ga0209711, IMG submission 187441) | Marine microbial communities from western Arctic Ocean - ArcticOcean_MG_CB11_88 (SPAdes) (version 2) | ecosystem: Environmental > Aquatic > Marine > Oceanic | place: Arctic Ocean... | reverse complement strand
TTCACATCATCACTTACACCAACATATGGACCAATATATGGAGCTGCCTATGCATCAGCTTTAGCAAATCAATATGCAGCAGTGGCAGGTATGGTTTCTGCAGCAGGAGCCTTAGGTGTTATTGAAACTGATCAAGCTCCTACTACAGATGGAGAACCTAATATTATGTATGGTTACAAAAACTTTGGAAAAGTTAATTACTGGGGATTTGAAACAGGTATGAAGTGGAGAGCTAGTGAAAAATTAAGTTTATATGGTAATTATTCTACCGTGAGTCAAACAACATTCAAACAAGATGATGTCGGTAGTTTACTTGAAACAGGAACATGGTCATTAAATCATTCTAAACATAGAGCAAAAGCAGGAATGATGTATGGTTCAGAAAAATTCAATTATGGAATCGCCTATAAGTATGATGGAGGTTTTGACGCAAACATGGGTAGTTTTTATTCAGGAACAGTATTGAAAAGAAACCTTGTGGACGCTAATTTAGGCTACAACATAAATTCAAAAACTTCTTTAGGTCTAAACGTTATTAACTTAATGGATGAACAATACAGTGTGTTTCCAAACATGGCACAATTGGGAAGACAAGTTATTGTTTCTTTAAAACATGACTTCTAAAAAATAATATTTAATATTTAAAAAAAGAGCAATTGATTTTGCTCTTTTTTTTTATAAATAAATATTAAATTTACACACTAACAAATTATTAACTCATATTATAATGTCTAAACCAGAATTTATTAATCATTTAAACCTGCCTGCAGTTGCAGCACCAATGTTCCTGATTTCAGGACCACAACTTGTTATAGAATGCTGTAAAAATGGAATTGTAGGTACTTTTCCTGCGCTAAATCAAAGAACAAGCGAAGGCTTTGAAGAGTGGTTAATTACTATCAAACAAGAGTTGAGTGAATTTGAAAAAGAAACAGGAAAAAAAGCAGCTCCTTTTGGTGTAAACTTAATAGTTCACCAAACTAATCCAAGAGTACAAGCTGACTTAGCGATCTGTGTTAAACATAAAGTTCCAATTATAATAACATCACTTGGAGCAGTAAGTCAATTAGTCGACGCTGTCCATTCTTATGGAGGGCTAGTGTTTCATGATGTGATTAAAAAAAGACATGCAGAAAAAGCAGCTGAAGCTGGAGTTGACGGACTTATCTTAGTTGCCGCTGGCGCTGGAGGACACGGAGGAACTATAAATCCAATGCCTTTTATTTCAGAAGTTAAAACTTTTTTTAAAAAAACAATTTTACTTTCAGGTTGCATTTCAAGTGGAAGAGATATCGCTTCAGCAAAACAAATGGGAGCAGATCTTGCATATATGGGCACTAGATTTATAAATACTAAAGAAAGCATGGCTGAAGAAGAATACAAGGATATGATTATTAATTCTAAAGCAAGCGACATTATATATACTGCTTCAGTTTCTGGAGTAGCAGCAAATTTTTTAAAACCAAGCTTAGAAGCTATGGGGATTACAGAAGAGACTTGGAGCAAAAAAGGTAAAATAGATTTTGGTAAAGAAATGGATACAGAAGCAAAAGCTTGGAAAACCATTTGGTCTGCAGGACAAGGAGTCACTTCAATTGAAAATTCTCCTAGCACCAAAGATCTTGTCAATTCATTAAAAGAAGAGTTTACAACTTCAATTAATGAACAGACCGAAATGCTAAAGAAATATAGTTAGGAAATTTTCATTTCAGGAATTTCTCCTTTCACTACTAAACGACCTGCTGTAGCTTTTTTTATAGTTTCAATAGAAACACCTGGAGCTCTTTCTAAAAGCTGAAATCCAGAAGAAGTTACTTCTAAAACTGCCAAATTAGTGACAATTTTTTTAACGCAATTTAACCCAGTTAACGGAAGGGAACATTTTTTTAAAAGTTTTGATTCACCTACTTTATTTGTATGCATCATTGCCACTATGATATTCTCAGCTGAAGCAACTAAATCCATAGCTCCACCCATTCCTTTAACCATTTTACCTGGAATTTTCCAATTAGCAATATCTCCATTATCAGAAACTTCCATAGCACCTAAAATAGTGAGATCCACATGCTTACCTCTTATCATTGAAAAACTAGTTGCAGAATCAAAAAAACTTGCTCCAGGCAATGTAGTAATAGTTTGCTTTCCAGCATTAATAATGTCGGCATCAACGTCCTCATCGTAAGGAAATGCACCCATACCTAGAATTCCATTTTCACTTTGAAATTCTACTTCAATATTTTTATTAACGTAATTTGCTACTAGAGTTGGAATACCTATCCCTAAGTTAACATAATAACGGTCTTTAACTTCTTGCGCTATTCTTTTAGCAATACCTATCTTATCTAACATTGCCTATTGGTTATTGTTCGTTGCTCAATTCTTTTTTCATAATTTTTTCCTTCAAATATTCTTTGAATAAAAATTCCCGAAACATGTATTTCGTTAGGGTCAAGCTCACCTGCTGGATAAAGCTCTTCTACTTCAGCAACTGTAACTTTAGCAGCACCACACATATTTGGATTAAAATTTCTAGCAGTTCCTTTAAATATTAAGTTACCAGCTTCGTCTCCTTTCCATGCTTTTACTATTGAGAAATCTGCTTTAAAAGCAGTTTCCATTAAATGCATTTTTCCGTTAAATTCTCTTGATTCTTTCCCTTCTCCAACTTCAGTTCCATAACCAGCTGGTGTGAAAAATGCCGGAATCCCTGACTTTGCAGCTCTACATCGTTCCGCTAATGAACCTTGAGGGATTAAATCAACTTTTAATTCACCGCTTAACATTTGCCTTTCAAATTCATTGTTTTCTCCGACATAAGATGAAATCATTTTATCTATTTGTTTATCTTTTAATAATAAACCTAAACCGAAGTCATCAACTCCTGCATTATTTGAAATACAAGTTAGATTTTTAACTCCCAATTTCACAAGCTCGGAAATAGAATTTTCAGGAATCCCACAAAGGCCAAATCCTCCAAGCATAATTGTCATCTCACTTTTGATTCCAACTAAAGCTTCTTGAGCATTTAATAGCTTTTTATTAATCATCTGATCTGTAATTGTTTTTTATTTTAATAAAACTTTACTAATAATCATTTTTCGAACTTCAGTAGTTCCTGCTCCAATTTCTAATAATTTATTTGCTCTATAAAGGCGATTAGCTTCACTTTCCCACATATAACCCATTCCTCCATGAATTTGAAGTGTTTCATCTAATACTTTATTAGAGGTAGAAGCGGCATGCATTACTGATGCAGCAGTATTCATATGAATTTGTCCCCTTCCACCTTCTTTCTTGTCAGTTGCATCACATTCCGCCAACACTACGTAGACCAATGCTTTAATAGACTGAACCCATGTATACATGTCAGCTAACTTAGACTGAATCATTTGAAAGCTAGAAATGGGTTTTCCAAATTGCTCTCTTATTTTAGCATATTCAATAGATATTTCTAAAGCTCTTTCACTAATTCCAAGAGATATAGGTGCTATCATGGCACGTTCAAAATCTAATCCATTCATAGCAACAACATGACCTTGACCTTCTTTACCTAAAATATTTTTTTCAGAAACTTTTAAGTTTTCGAAAAACAATTCTGAAGTTTGGCTTCCTCTAAAACCCATTTTCTTTAATTTTGACACAACCTTAAAGCCTGGATTATTAGTCTCAACTACAAAAGCAGTAATCCCTTTATTGCCTTTATTAACATCTGTTTTTGCATAAACTATGACAACATCAGCAATTGAACCGTTAGTAATGTATGTTTTACTTCCATTTAAAACGTAATGATCACCTTCTTTTTTGGCTATGGTTCGCATTGAACCCAACGCATCAGACCCTGCTCCTGGCTCTGTCAATCCCAAAGCTCCTACTAATTCCCCACTACAAAGTCCAGGTAAATACTTTTCTCTAATGTATTGTGAACCATTTCGGTAAATATTATCTAAACATAAATTATCGTGAGCTACCCAACTTAATGCCATCGCGTGGTTCCACCTTCCAAATGCTTGACAAACTAAACCTGCTTGTAAATAACTCATTCCAGCTCCTCCAAACTTAGGGTCAACTGTTAAACCCACTAAACCAGCGTCTCCCATTTTTTTAAAAATACCTTCAGGCCACCACTCTTCATTATCCATTTTTTCAGCTAAAGGGTATAATTCTTTTTTTCCAAATTTATCAGCAGCATCTAATACAGCTTCCTGCTCTTCATTTAAACCAAATTGAGTGTTTTTTAAATGCATTTTTTTAATATTATTACCTGTTTAGTATTAAACTTATTTTCATAAAATAACAGTACATTTTATAAACTTACTTGTTAAATAATTTAAACAAAACATGTGCCAAACAATAGTTTTATTTTAATATGTTAAAAATTAAAAGCTTTAAATTCATTATATTAAAACCTAATAAAACAAACTTTCAAAAAATTAAAAATCTATCATAAAAATAAAGATTATAATTTAATAAACAATAAAATTGTTGCATTAACAACATTAATGAATGTTTTAAATTGTTAATTATTACAAATTGAATTATTTTTAATATAAATTTAAAAACTATGACCAAAAAAGAAGTTTATATAGTTTCAGCTGTCAGAACACCATTAGGAAGTTTTGGAGGTGTTTTCGCAAATATGTCAGCCACTAAGCTTGGTTCTATTGCTATTAAAGGAGCTCTAGAAAAGGCAAATGTAAACTCACAAAACATTGATGAAGTGTTTATGGGAAACGTATGTTCTGCTAATTTAGGTCAAGCACCGGCTCGACAATCAGCCATATCTGCTGGTATTCCATATTCAGTTCCATGCACGACAGTTAATAAAGTGTGTTCTTCTGGCGCAAAATCTATCATGTTTGCTGCACAAAGCATTATGCTAGGTCAAGCTGATATTTTGGTTGCTGGAGGAATGGAAAACATGTCTAATGTCCCTTACTACGTGCCAAAAGCTAGATTTGGCTATAAATATGGTAATTCAGAACTAATTGATGGATTGCACAAAGATGGATTACTTGATCCATACGATGAAATTGCCATGGGAGTGTTTGCAGATAAAACTGCGGAAAAATATAATATTTCCAGACAAGAACAAGACGCTTTTGCTATTAGGTCATATAAAAATTCTGAAGCAACTACTAAAAGCGGAATTTTTAAAAAGGAAATCATAGGAGTTTCTATCCCTCAACGAAAAGGAAATCCTATAATTGTCGATGAAGATGAAGAGTACAAAAATGTAAAATTTGAAAAAATTCCTCAACTAAGAGCTGCATTTTCTAAAGACGGAACAGTAACCGCTGCTAATGCTTCTACAATTAATGACGGGGCCTCTGCGTTAGTTCTGGCAAGTGCAGATGCAGTTAAAAAATATGATTTGAAGCCGATAGCTAAAATTTTATCTTTTGCTGATACGGCACAAGCTCCACAATGGTTTACAACGGCTCCTACAAAAGCAGCACCTAAAGCATTGAAGTTAGCAAAAATGACAACGGATGACGTTGATTTTTTTGAAATAAACGAAGCTTTTTCAGTTGTACCATTAGCTTTCAACAAAATACTGGACATTAATATAGATAAAGTAAATGTTCACGGTGGAGCAGTTTCACTGGGTCACCCCTTAGGGGCTTCAGGTGCTAGAATAATAACAACATTAAATACTGTATTGCAAGCTAAAGACGCGTCTGTAGGTTGTGCCGTAATTTGTAATGGTGGCGGTGGCGCTAGTTCAATTATAATTGAGAGGTTATAAACTGATTGTTTTTTAAATTAAACTAATTTAAAATCAACTTTAATTTAATTAGTATTTATTTACTATTTTTAATAGAACATGGATAACGAAAGTATCAGTAAATTAATTCCCGCAATAATTCTTGTAATTCTAGGAATAATTGAATCATTTGGAGGATTATATTTTAATGATAAAAGATCTAAAGATGATCTAACTATCGAACTGATCTCTCTTACTGTTTTACCTACACTAATTCAACCTGCCATTCTGCTTTTTGTTTTATTTGTAATGGATTTATGGTTCCCTCTCTATGAAGACTTTTTTATAAATACTTTTTTTTTGTGGCATGTTTTAGCCTTTACAATCTTAGATGATCTTACCCAATATTTATGGCATAGACTCTCTCATGAAAATCCTTTTATGTGGAAGCTTCACCGCCCTCATCATGTTGTTGAAGAAATGGGTGTTTTAGTGACGTACAGAAATGCCGTTTTATATTATGCATTTATGCCAGGAATCTGGTTCTCTGCACTTTTAATCTATTTGGGTATGATAGAAGTTTATTTATATTATTTACCTATAAAAATGGCTGTTATCTTACTTGCTCACAGTGAAATTAGATGGGATAGGTTTTTATATAAATACAAAATATTACACCCCTTGGCTTGGATAGTTGAACGAACCATATCTACTCCTTGTACACATTATGCTCATCATGGTTTAACTTCAGAAGATGGAGTGTCTAATCCTAATGGAAACTACGGTAATTTATTGTTTTTTTGGGATGTTTTGTTTGGAACTGCTAAAATAACCAGGAAATATCCTAAGCGTTTTGGAGCTTGGAATAAAATGAAAGAGCCTTGGTATGTTCAACTACTGTTTCCGATTATTAGATCTAAAGACCCAAGAAGTGAACTGAGTTCAATTAAAACAGATATAGATTTTGATCCATCAAAAGATTACAAAGACTACCAATCTTAAAAAAATTAATGAAAAATTTAAAAAATAAAATAGTGGTAATTACTGGAGCTGGATCAGGAATTGGTCGTTCTCTTGCTGTAAAATTACACGAAAAAGGAGTTATGTTAGCTTTAAATGATTTTAATAAAAATTCTCTTAAAGAAACAATTAAGTTAATTGGATCGACTAGTGAAATTTATAGTGAAATATTCGACGTTTCAAACAAAGAGGATTTTGATCAATTTGCTAAAAATGTAATTCAACATTATAAAAAAGTAGATGTTGTTATTAATAATGCTGGAATTACAAACGGAAGCATTTCTGCAGCTGAAACAACAATCGAATCTTACGAAAAAATTTTGGGAGTAAATTTATGGGGAATGATATATGGCACTTTAGCTTTTATGCCTGAATTAAGAAAACAAAACGAATCAAGTGTAGTTAATATTTCTAGTATATGGGGTCTTTTAGGATCACCTTTTCAATCTGCTTACAGCACGTCAAAATTTGGCATAAGAGGTTTTACTGAAGCGTTAGCAGCAGAAGAATTATGCAACAACACTGGAGTAGTAGTTACAAGTGTTCATCCAGGGGGTATTAAAACTAATATAGTAAGAAACATTGAAGGACAAAACCTGACAGAAGGACAATTAAAAAAATTAGACGCTCATTTTCCAACCACTGCAGATCAAACAGCAGATAAAATTATTTATGCAATTAAAAAAAAGAAAACTAGAATAGTAATAGGTCCAGATGCAAAGTTTATGTATTTATTATCAAGGTTTTCTCAAAGATTAACTATGAAATTCATGGTTAATTGGGCTAAAAAAATGATGAAAATTTCATAATGAATGAAAAAATTAAACACATTATTTTATTTACATCGTCATTAATATTTTTTTGTATTTCAATTATCAATTTTTATCCTGAAAAAATTTCTAAAATTTTAATCAATTATACTATTGAACAAAATAAAAATAATTTATCATTAGATAAAGATGAAATTACTGTATTTACTATTGGAACCGGTTCACCACTAAGTGCAGATAGAGTTCAATCAGGAACAGCTTTATTTGTTAATAATAAATTTTTCATTTTTGATGTTGGTGATGGTGTTGTTCAAAAAGCAGAGAGTATGAACTTACCATTAAATGATTTAGATGGTATTTTTATAACTCATTATCATTCTGACCATTATATTGACCTTCCTTACATGATTAATAGATCATGGGTCCTTGGAAGAAACAAAGACTTAAATGTTTACGGACCAAAGGGATTAAAAGAAATACTTGATAGTAATAAATCTTTTTTAAAATTAGAAAACAAACACAGAGTTGATCATCATGGTTCTCAGATAATGAATATCAAATATGCTTTTGGAGTTTCTAATGAGTTTAAAAATCAGAATAAGCAGATAATATACGAGAATGATGGAATAAAAATAACCGCTTTTAATGTAAATCATTACCCTGTTTCTCCGTCTGTTGGCTATGTTATTGAATACAATAATAAAAAAGTAGTTATAAGTGGAGATACAAAAGCTAATGATCTTGTTTTTGAAATGGCTAAAAATGCTGATTTATTAATACATGAAGTAATATTAAACTCTCTATTAGATGAAACTATTAAAGTACTTGACAAAAAATTAATGGTAAGAAATTCGCACATTATTAATGATATTCAGGATTATCACACTCCGCCAAATGAAATAGTTAGTTTAGCAAACAAAGCCGGTATTAAAACGCTTATTTTACATCATTTAATTCCTGCGCCAGATAATATTGTGATAAAAAAAATATATGAAAAGGAAACTAAAAATTTTAATGGAAAAATACATGTAGCAAACGATGGAGATAAATTTGTAGTAAAATGAAAAAGCTAATCGAAAACAAGCTAATATTAGTTCCAATATTAATTATAATATCTTTTTTTATAGGTACATTTATAGCTATTTCAAGTATTAATTCCTCTACACAAAACAATGAGTTTTCTATTAAAAACGGAAATTGGATTGTAAATCCTAAAATGGATTTAAAGGATAGTTATCAAAGAGCTTATATTTCAAGAATAGGTGTTTTTGCTCTTGACGAAAAAGAAGCTCTTTATTTCTTGTCAAGTAAAGATAACATGGGTAAAAATTTATCCTCTGATTTCGATTATGAAATAACTGGAAATCCCCCAGCTGGCAGATATTGGAGTTACACATTATATGGGGGGGATTATTATCTAGTAAATAACAAGACTGATGTTTATAATATTAATAAAGAAAATTTTGAAAAAAATCATCCAATAACCATATCCTCTACAAAAAAGAATTCAAATTGGTTACCCTCTGGAAATGAAAAGCAATTTCATATTACATTAAGATTATATAACCCTGATAAAGAAGTATATAACAACTTAGATTCTATAGAACTTCCCTTAATTAAAAGAATAGAAAAATGAAGAAAATATTTTTCTATTTATTATTTTTATTATTGATGAGCTTTGGTTCATATCAATTAACAATAAATTATATTCCAAAATTAGTTTACGAAGTCTTTCATTATAAAATTGAAAAAAATCAAAACATAAAGGATAATGAAATAAAACATTTTGACATTCCAAGCGATCAGTCTAGAGATGTAGTAATGCCAAATCCTGATTTTTTATATTCTGTTAGTTTTTATGATCTATCTAAAAAAGATTTGAATTTAAAAGGAAATATGCCTGATTCATCCTATTGGTCTGTTTCTTTTTACAAACCAAACACAATTAACTGGTACGTGAAAAATGATCAGGAATTTAACACCAACAAACTGGATCTCAAACTATCTCTAAATAATAATTTAAAAGAAAATACTATAAAATCACCTGTTGAAAAAGGTTTTATGATCGTCAGAATACTTGTAGAGAAAAAAGACAAAGAATCTTTAGATTATTACAAGTCTCTTCAAAAAAGTATTGTGATTAAATAGTTTTTTTATACATTTTTATTTAAATTAGTATTGTAATACTAATTATTATATGAGGAAGCTTAAAAAATTAATTGTAAAAATAATTGGTTCTTCAATAAAAATTGATAGAGAAGCCAAAGGTCGAAAAATACAAAATATAGCTCCACTTCCAGAAACAGTATATTGGGATAATAATGTTAAAATTCATAAAACACAAAACGGAATTGAATATGTAAAAACCCCTTCAAAATGTTTTTTAAATCTACCTGACTATAATTTTAATGAAAACTATTTTGATTTACATGGAATAAAAATTCATTATATAGATGCAGGCCCAAGTGATGGCAAAATCTTATTACTTCTTCATGGTCAACCTGTGTGGTCCTACTTGTATCGCACAATGATTCATGACTTGTTATCTAAAGGATATAGGTGTATTGCACCAGATCTAATAGGTATGGGTAAATCAGATAAGCCTATTTCAATTAAATATCATACATATGAAACACATTGTGAAAATATTCTGACTTTTATTAATGGGCTTAAGTTAAAGAACATGACTCTTTTTTGCCAAGATTGGGGAAGTCTTATTGGACTTAGAATTGCTGGTGAAAACCCTAATTTATTTTCAGGAATAATTGCAGCTAATGCTGAACTTCCAAATTTTACTAAAGAAACAAATCCTCTATATATTCCAGAAACAATTGAAATTAACACTAAAATCAAAAGTTTTGTTGGTGCTATGGCTTATTATTCAATTGGAGGGTTTGCTGTAGAAAGCTTTCAAGCATGGATACTCTACTGTTTAACGGCTCCAATGGTTGATATTAAAAGTATTATGAAATTATCTTTTTCAAGAAATTTTAAAAAAAGTGATGATATTCTCAATGCTTACAGCGCTCCATTCCCCTCTTTCATTTACATGGCAGGACCTAGAACATTACCTTCAATGAATGCCGGTATTACAGGACAGACTTTAAAAGCAATTGAGGGTTTAAAAAAATTTGAAAAACCTTTTTTATCTTTAATTGGGTTACAGGATAATCTGCTTGGAACTCCAAGAATTCAGAACAGATTTATAAAAATGGTTCCGGGGGCTAAAGGTCAAAATCATGAGCAATTCAAAGAAGCCAATCATTTTATTCAAGAAGATATTGGTGAAATGATGGCAGATAGAATGCATAAATTTATAGTGAAAAATAAAATTTAATGAAGAAAAAAACTTTAAAAATAATTGGACTTATTTCTGGAATAATAATAATGTTTTTTATTTTCTTACCTACATTGTTAAATAACGCAGGTTTACATCCAGTCTTTGAAGGAAGTAAAAACTATGATTTTAAAAATAAAAAAGCTGTAATTATTTCCACAAGCCATAGTGTATTAAGTAAGCCTGGGGAGACTGATGGTAAATTAACTGGAGTATTTGCATCAGAATTAACCGTGCCATATTATGAATTCATTAATTCAGGAATTGAAGTTGATATAGCAAGTATAAAAGGAGGTGAAATCCCTATTGATCCTGAATCATTTTTTTATGCAATTAAGACTAAAGAAGATGATTGGTATCTTGATGATAATATTCTTCTGAAAAAAGTTAAAAACTCAATATTGATTGACGATTTAGAAATGAATCAGTATGATTTAGTATTTATTTCTGGTGGATGGGGAGCAGCCTATGATTTAGGTTACTCTGAAATTCTTGGAAAAAAAATTAGTCAAGCCTATTACAACAAAAAAACTGTAATAGGGGCTGTATGTCACGGAGTTTTGGGTTTTATTAAAGCCAAAGATTCTTTGGGTAACTTAATTATAGAAAACAAAAGAATGACAGGGGTTACAAGTAAACAAATCAAAGAATTAGGAATTGACTTTACGCCACAACACCCTGAAGATGAGTTAATAAAAGCAGGTGTAATATTTGAGAGTAAAACAGCATTTAGAGATGTATTTGCTAACCTAACAGTCTACGACGACGAAGCTAAGTTTGTAACTGGGCAAAATCAAAATGCTGGACACGAAACACCTCAAAAGATGATGGAAATATTAAAAAATAAAAATGAATAATGAAAAAGTTTTTTCTTTTAATAGCATTTTTTGAAATTCTAGCAGGGATAGTTTTGTTTTTTGCTGCTGATAAAATACCTCAATTTAATAATGCCAGTCAACTTACTTTAGGTTTTGCGAAAATGTATGGCGTAGCCGCATTTTCCCTTGGACTTTTCGCATTATATATTTGGAATTTTTTTAATCTTAATAATTTACACAAACCTTTTTTAATTATATTTTCAATTTTTAATATCGGAATAGCTTACTCAGTTATTCAATCAAACTTGAGTTCTGGATTTGAAACTCCTGCACCTGGATTTTTTCATCTTGTGTTAGGATGTATTGGTATATATTTTATAATTAAAAAAAAAAGTTTAGCAAATAATTTCAGTAAGCTTCTACTCTACTTGTTTGCAATAATAACAACTGCTTTAATTACGACTAATTACGTTCTGTTTGCATTGCCAACAACAGTAAGCGACAAGTCTTTTTTTAGAATAATCCTACTTTTTATAATTCTTGTTTTTCCAGGCTTATACTATATAAATAAAGTAGCTAATAAAAAACTAAAAGGTTCAATTAAAAAAATACTTTTTATCTCCATTTCAGGATCCATATTAGCTTGGATTATTCAGCTTATCGAGATTCATCTTTACCATTTTGAAATAGGAGTTGACTCTCCAATAGGATTTTTTGAAGATGAATTTACAAGGACCTGGAAATATTTTTTACCCACACTGTTGTTAAGCGAACTGATATGGTTTTACCTTAAAAATAAACTAAAGCTTGTTTATACTGGTTTTTCAATTATTATAATTTTTTCATTTATATCATTTTATAATTCATTTGTTTTTTCTGACTCTAATCCTGCAGTATACACAGATCTATCATTGAATAAAACAGTTAGTCCTAATGTAATTTTAATTGTTGCAGACGATTTAGGGTACAACGATATTTCATATAATGGTAATACATTAATAGAGACTAAAAATATTGATCAAATAGCTAAAAACGGAATTAATTTTTCTAGAGCTTATGCTACAGCTTCAGTATGTGCGCCTTCAAGAGCTGCATTTTTAACAGGCAACTATCAACAGAGATATGGATTTGAATTCTTACCAGATCTATTTAATTATAGTCCTAGAGTTAGAAAAGCAGATTTCAAAAGATTTGGACATCAAGATAATTTCAAAAAATGGTATGAAAATGATACTCCTATTAATAAAAGAGGTTTAAATCCTTTTGTAAATACAATAGGAGATTATTTAAAGAAAATGGGTTACCAGACTTCTGTAATTGGAAAGTGGCATATGGGAACAAATTCAAAATTTAATGCTACAAATTTTGGATTTGACTTTCATTATGGAATTTCAGGGGCTGGATCACTATACGCTCCAATTAATCAGGATAATATTATAGAATCTAGACATACATGGGATTTTGCTGACTTTATAATTTGGCAGGCAACTAATTATCACACTCTAGAAAATGGAAAAAAAACAATTCCAAAAAATTCAGAATATTTAACAGATGTTTTTACAAAAAGAGCAGTTGATTACATTAAAGTAAATAAAAATAAACCATTTTTTCTACACTTATCTCATATGGCTCCTCATGGACCTTTTCAGGCTCAAAAAAAATATTATGACCAATTCTCACACATTAAGGATCATAATAAAAGAGTTTATTATGCTATGATAAAGAATTTAGATGATAGTATTGGTGAAATTAAAAAAGCTCTTAATGATGAAGGAATTGCGGAAAATACATTAATTATTTTTACAAGTGATAACGGCGGGGCTACTTATACTAGAGCTACTGATAATTCACCATTTATTGGAGGAAAGATGTCAAATTTTGAAGGTGGAACTACAGTTCCTATGATAATAGAATGGACTAATAAAATCAAACCTCAAGGAAATTATTCTAATATGGTCAGTTTACTAGATATTGTTCCTACTATATTAGATGCCGTTAAGTCACCTTCTCTAAGTAATACATTTGATGGAGTTTCATTGCTACCATATATAAAATCAAAAGATAAAAAACCACACAAAGAATTGTTTTGGAAAACAGGTTATGTAAAATCCATAATATCAGATAATTTTAAATTACATATAAACGAAAAAGAAAATTTTAGGACTTTAATAAATTTAGAAAATGACCCATCTGAAAAATTTAATTTAATTTCAAAATACCCTGAAAAAGCAAAAAAACTTACTGAAAGTTGGGAACAGTGGAATAATACTTTAAAAGAACCCATATGGAAATCAAATGCTGATGTTTCAATTCCAATAAGTAATTCAGAAAATTCTAAAAAATATTATTTTCCTTGGTAAAACAATAACTATGTACAATAACTTAGTAATAGAGTCAGTTTCGAACGGACCATTGTTTGGACAAACATTTAACCTGGAAATGGTAAGTAATTTATCTTCTATTAAAAGAAAATTTATTCTTTCTAGAATTCCTTTTATTCCCTATTCAATAAAATCAAAATTATTTTCACTTTCTAAAAAAGAAGTAAATAGTAATGGTTTAATCTTACATGGTGGTGGTCCAATTTACAGCAACAGTACTATTCAAGACAATGAGTGTTGTAACCCACTAGAATTAGATCCAAAAGATCCTCATTTTATAGAAAAAACTTCAGGAGGTTTAAAGTTAGAAAAAGATGATCCAATGGTTCAAACGGCTAAATACCCTAATAGAGTAATTGGAAACTTTACCGCGATGAATAGGTTTTTTACAGAAATTTCAAGTGAGTTTATAGCGAGTTCTATTAATAGAAAACTGATTCCTACAAGTTCAAAAAAAACAGATAATAGAAGCTTATATTAAAAGTGCCGTAGAGTGTAAAAAACTAGATAATAAAATAATCTTGGAACAAACAGCTACTTTTGCTTTCAGATCAAAAAACCATGGAGATGTTAATGAACCGGCAAAAGATACTATTACAGGTATTATGTTATTTGTTTGGGGAATTAAAGGTCAGATTTTTAATGGTACTATTCTAGGAGGTACAGGAATTTTTAATGGAATAACTGGTGAATTCACCAGGGAAAGATTACTAGCTCCAAACTTTTCAGGTGCTGAAACTTTTAGAATTACATTTCCAACTACTATAAAACCAGATTACTATCCAATATAAATAGATTAAAGGGTTTTAAAATCTTTTGCTATTTTTTCTGATATCTCCTTTTTTCTTTTTTTATATCTATCTACTCCTTTTTTAGTCAAATATGGATAATGATGCTCTATAATTTCCTTTATAGTATTTGAATACTTTGATTTAGAATCTTCCAAAACTTCCCATTTAGTTAATGATGAATTAACTATTGCCCAGCTATTTTTTGCAAAAGTTGAGTACTGACCTTTGTGTGATTCTTTAAGCATGAAACCATTTTCAATAGCAATATTAACGTATGTTGCTGTAAACTTCTCATTTCCTCTTATAACATCTCTAAAAACAGATTTAGCATTAGGAACCAAATTGATAATCTCTAAAATATCTCTGAAGAAAAAACGATAACTAATCAAAAAAATAAGATGATTTTTAAAAATTTTATATAAAGATAATTCTTTAAGTAATTCCTTTTGATTCACTTCATTTTCGACCAATTTTCTTATCATATAATAGATTATATAATCCATTAAATCTCTTTTTGTTTTAAAATGATAAGTTAAATTTCCAGGACTAATATTATTATATTCAGCTATGTCTTGAAGCCTTACATTAGCTAAACCCTTATTATTAAATAATAATATAGATGACTCAACAATTTTAATTCTTGTACTACTCACTTTTTGATATTAGATTTTGTTTAATTAGTATAAAAATACTAGATTTAAAGATCATGTTTTTCTAAGCTTAAAAGCAATTTATGATTAATTTTATTCCCAACCCATCTAATTTCCTAAATACCGAAAATACAAATAAAATTATATTATTCTATTTCTTTAAATTTTCTAAATTTTCAGATAGCTCAGAATTTATAATTAGTATATCTAAAAAAAAAATTAATTGTCTTCACTGGTTTAATTGTCAATATACTAATATTGGAAAAGAGGATTTCTGGACTAATGCATCAATTATAGAGTTTGAAAATAAAGAAACATTACTAAAAGCTTTTAATAATAAATTAGAATTCAGTAATATAAAAGCTTTACAAGTTTTTAATGTATTACCTAATAATCCATCTAGATTATTGATTGATTTTTTAAAACTATTTAGGCCAGCTGGATATCTTTTTAAATTATTTAAGAATTCATTGATAGAAGAGCTTATTGAAAATAATAGTGAAATTATTCCAAGTAAAAAACAAACTAAACGACTTCTAAATGAAACTTCTAATAAAAAAGCTTACATGATTAACCTCTTAGAAGCCAGAGAAACAGCTAAATACAGTGATCAGTCTATCGTGATAAGTGGAAGAGAAGCCTACTATAAAAAATATGGTAATATCGCTTTAAGAAGTGTACTTTTAATGGGAGGTGACGTAACTTATGTTGGAAGATTTAATGGTGAACCTTTAATTGAATTTAATGTTCCTAACGATATAAAGGGAAATTGGCAAGCTTTAGGGATCATGGAATATCCCCTTGCAAGGAATATGCTTGATCTTGAAAAAATGCCTGGGTATAAAGAAGCATTAAAACACAGAGATGCTGGATTAAAAAAAACATTTAACATATATTCTACAAAATAAATTATGAAAACAAAAACTTTTCTAAAAGATACTGGAGCTTCAATACCAGTTGTTTGTGGACCTATGTACCCAGGATCTAATCCTGAGTTAATAGCAGCTGTTTCAGAAGCTGGTGGTTTTGGTGTGGTTCAACCACTTTCTTTAACTTCTTTATATGGTCATGATTTCAGAGAAGGACTTAAATTTATTAAAAAATTAACTAAAAAACCCTTTGGAGTTAACTTTACAATTTTTGGAGGTGCTAATCAAAAGTATCATGATCAAATGAAAAAATGGATGGACATTTCCATTGAAGAAGGTGTAAAATTCTTTCTAACTTCACTAGGAAAACCAAATGAAATTGTAAAAGTTGCAAAACAAAATGGAATTAGAGTTTATCATGATGTCCCAAATAAAAAAGTTGCTCTTGCAATGGTTGATTGCGGAGTTGACGGACTTAATTGTATAAATTGGCGAGCGGGTGGACAAACTGGTATTCAATCTGCCGAAAAGTTTATAGAAGATTTAAAAGATGTTAAAATTCCTTTAATTTGTGCTGGAGGTATTGGGAATAAGGATGACTACAAAAAGGTATTAGAAATGGGTTATGCTGGTGTCCAGCTTGGTACCAGATTTCTTGCATCTAAAGAATGCATAGTTACTAATAACTATAAACAAGCTATTGTAGATTCTGAAGAAAAAGATATAGTATGGACAAACAAAATAGCTGGAAACAACTCATCTGTTATAAAAACTAAGGATATAATGAGAGGAGGACTTAGAACCGGTCCAATTATTAATTTTATGCTTAGAAATCCTAAACTTAAAAAATACGCAAGAATGTATTTAATGAATAAAGGATTAAAAAATTACAGTAAAACTACATTTGATGAATCAATCAAATTTTGGCAAGCTGGAAAGGGTGTTAGTGGAATAAAATCAATCAAAAGTTGCGCTGATATATTAAAAGATTATAAATTATAAAAATGAAAAAAAAACTTCTAAAATTCTTTATAGGTTTTTTATTATTTATTGTAGTATTTTCAATATGGTTTTCTCAAAATTGGTATAAAATGCCTAAGTATATTGGTGATTGGAAGAATCCAACTGGGAAAAACATTACTATAAATTGGGAAAAAGGGCCTGAAATAAGAACTAGTGATAAACCAAACGTTATAGTCATTTTAGTTGATGACTTAGGGTTTAACCAGATTAGTTCTTATGGTGGTGGAATGTCTAATGGAAATTTTAAAACACCAAACATAGATAAGTTAGCTAATGATGGAGTATTATGCACTAACGGGTATTCATCAAGTCCAATTTGTTCACCCTCAAGAGCTGCTTTACTTACAGGAAGATTTCCTACAAGGTTTGGATATGAATTCACTCCCACTGCTTCAACCTTTATGAAAGGCATAAGTCTTTTTTCCAAAGATAATGGTGTAGCTCCATATATCTATAACGACGAAAAAGAAAAAGATATAATTAATATTGAAAAAATGGGTCTTCCTCAATCGGAAATAACAATTGCTGAAATGTTAAAACCTCAAGGATATCATAACGTACACATTGGAAAATGGCATTTAGGACATTCTAATGAATTTTTACCTAGAAAACAAGGTTTTGACGAAAGTTTAAGAATTGACCAAGGTTCTCTGTTTTTACCTAAAGATGACCCTAATGTTGTAAATGCAAAATTAGAATTTGATCCAATTGACAAAATTCTTTGGGGTAATTTACCCTATGCAGTTAATTTTAATGAAGGGCCAAGAATGGAACCAAAAGGTCATTTAACAGATTATTTAACAGATGAGGCAGTTAAGTTTATTGAATATAATAAGAATAGACCTTTCTTTTTATATATGGCTTATTGGGCAGTTCACAGTCCATTACAAGCTAAAATAGAGGATTACGAGAAACTCGATTATATTGAAAATCATGAAGAGAGGGTCCTAGCATCAATGGTAATGACTGTAGATAGAGGTGTTGGTAAAATACGAAAAGCTTTAAAAGATAGCGGAATTGATGATAATACAATTATAGTATTTACTAGTGACAACGGCGCTCCTGGTTATATTGGTTTGCCTGATCTAAACAAACCATATAGAGGGTGGAAATTAACTCATTTTGAAGGAGGGATTCATGTTCCTTTCATAGTTAGTTACCCTAATAAAATTCCTGCTGGTAAAGTTTATAGTGGAAGGGTTTCTAATTTGGATATTTTTTCGACATTTTCAAATATAGCTCATGTAGACTTAAGGAATTCTGAATTGGATGGGGTTGATATTCTACCCTATTTAATTGGTGAAAAAGAAGGGGAGCCTGAAAGAATTATTTTTAATAAATCTGGAAAATACTCATACATATTAAAAAATGGATGGAAATTACAAGTAAATTTAATTCAAAATAAAAAATGGTTATTTAACTTAAATCAGGACCCTAACGAGCAAAATGATTTAAGTAAAATAAATCTCAATAAATTAAAGGAATTAGAGGGAATTTTAAATAAAAAACTATCTGAGCAATCCAAGCCAATTTGGCCAAGTTTAGCTGATTCCCCTATATTTATTGATAAGACACTAAATAAGAAAAAAAATATGAATGATGAATATATTTATTGGTCTAACTAAAAAAACTATAAAATGATAAAAGAAAAATTTGATTTAACTAATAAGGTTGCTGTTATAACTGGAGCATCTAAAGGAATTGGTAAAGCAATGGCTTTAGGACTTGCTGAATTCGGAGCTACAGTTATAGTAAGTAGCAGAAAACAGGAATCTGTTGACCAAGTTGCAAAAGAATTTTCTGAACTTGGGTTTAGTGCTGATTCAATAGAATGTCATGTTGCAAAACAAGAAGACAGAATTAAACTTGTTGAAAAGGTAATTGAAAAATATGACCGTATTGATATACTTATAAATAACGCAGGAACAAATCCTTATTTTGGACCAATTAGTAAAATGCCTATTGATTTATATCAAAAGACTATGGATATAAATGTTAATTCTGCAATTGAACTGAGCAATCTGGTCTATCCACAAATGAAAAAACAAGGAGGTGGTAGTATAATACACATTAGTTCAATTGAAGGACTTCACCCCTCTCCTTTTATGGCTGCATATAACATAAGTAAAACAGCCCTTTTAATGGCTGGAAAAAATCAATCTATTGAATGGGGAAGACACAATATAAGAGTCAATTCAATTTGCCCTGGTTATGTAAAAACGAAATTGAGTGCTGCTTTACTAGAAAACGAAGCATCAAGAAATGGTTTTCTAAAAAATGTTTCTCTAGGAAGAGGCTCAACACCTGATGAAATGGCGGGGTTAGCTGTCTTTTTAGCATCAGATGCAAGTTCTTATATGACAGGAACTTCAATAGTTAACGATGGAGGGTTAATGAATGCTCCTTTAATACCAATGCACTAAAAATTTAAAATATGAATTTCGAATATCCACAAAAAACTGTTGATCTTATTGAAAAAGTAGATCAGTTTATGAAAAAACATCTATTTCCTCATGAAAAAAAAGTATATGAGTTTAGTAAAACTAATCTTTGGGAGAATTATCCTGAACTAGAAAATTGGAAAAAACTTGCTAAAAAAGAAGGCTTATGGAATTTATTTCTTCCTTCAAATTACGGAGATTTAAGTCCAGGTCTAACTAATTTAGAATATGCTCCACTTGCAGAAAAAATGGGAAGTTTAGGATGGGCATCTGAAATTTTTAATTGTTCAGCACCAGACACAGGGAATATGGAAACAATTGCAAAATATGGTACTGATAAACAAAAAGAAAAATGGCTTAAACCAATTATGAATGGTGAAATAAGATCGGCCTTTTTGATGACAGAACCAGCTGTTGCATCTTCAGATGCAACTAATATTCAAACTTCAATTGTAAAAGACGGAGATGACTATATTATAAATGGTAGAAAATGGTGGTCTTCAGGCGCTATGAATCCACATTGCAAGATTTATATTTTAATGGGGAAAACTGATTTTAATGCCCAAAAACATCAACAACAAAGTATGATCCTAGTCGCTGCTAACACTCCTGGAGTTAAAATATTAAGACCTATGGAAGTTTTTGGAAGTGTAGATTCTCCAGAAGGTCATGCTGAGATTGAATTAACCAACGTTAGAGTACCTGCTAGTAATATTTTACTTGGTGAAGGGAGAGGATTTGAAATAGCTCAAGGTAGATTAGGCCCTGGGAGAATTCATCATTGTATGAGGCTTATTGGAGCAGCTCAAAGAGCTCTTGATTTAATGTGTAAAAGAGCTAATGAAAGAACAGCCTTTGGAAGAAACTTAATAAAATTTAGCAGTATACGTCAAGAAATTGCAAAATCAGAATGTGAAATTCAACAGGCAAGATTACTTACTCTTGCAGCTGCAGACAAAATAGATAAGTTTGGCACTAAAGAAGCAAAAAACTTAATTGCAATGATAAAAATTCAAGTTCCTCAAATGGCATGCAATGTTATTGACAGAGCAATACAAGTTCATGGCGGAATGGGTGTAAGTCAAGATTCTCCTTTAGCGGGATTTTATGTATACGCAAGATGTATTAGATTAGCAGATGGACCCGACGAGGTTCATATGTTTCAATTAGGTAGAAATTTAGCAAAACAACATGAGATATAAAGATAAAATAGTTCTAATTACAGGAAGTGGATCTGGAATAGGTAAGGCTGCAGCAATTGCCTTCTCTAAAGAAGGAGGTACTCTAATAGTTTCTGATATAAATGAAAAAAACGGTTTGGAAACAGTTTCAGAAATAAAAAGTAACGGAAGAGAAGCTTCGTTTTTCAAAGCTGATGTGTCAGACCATAATATGGTTGAAAATTTAATGAAATTCATTGTTGACAAACATGGAAGATTAGATGTCGCTATTAATAATGCAGGTGTAGGAGGTGACTTTGCAAAGATTACAGATCTTACCATTGAATCTTGGAATAAAACAATGTCAATTAATTCTTCTGGTGTTTTTTATTGTGTAAAAAATCAAATCCCAATAATGTTAAAACAAGGTGGTGGAGTTATACTTAACACTTCTTCGATTGCAGGAATTAGAGGACTACCAAATGCAACTGCCTACTCTGCTAGTAAACATGCAGTAGTTGGTATTACTAAAACTGTTGCCATGGAGTATGCAAAAAATAACATAAGAGTTAACGCTATATGTCCCGTGTTCACAGTTACTCCTATGTTTGATCCAGATGCAATGGATAAAATAAAAACTGGAATTTCTGATAAGTTAAAAGCAAATATTCCAATGAAACGCTTTGCCAATGTTATGGAACAAGTTAATTCAATGCTATGGCTTTGTTCAAATGAAGCCAGTTTTATAACAGGTCAAGCTATTTCAGTAGATGGAGGAATAACAGCTTAGGAAAGAATATGGAACAAAAAGTAAGAAAAGGCGAAGAATTAAATGAAATTAATCTTAAAAGATTTCTAAAAGAAAACAATTTAATCTCAAATATAAAAAGTGATTTAGGTATTTTACAATTTTCTAATGGTTTTTCAAATTTAACTTATAAATTAAATATTGAAGAGAAAGAATATGTAATAAGAAAACCTCCAAAAGGTGCCGTTTATGGTCATGATATGGGAAGGGAGTACAAAGTTTTAAAAGGTCTTAATAACGGATTTGATAAAGCTCCAATTGCTTATGCTTACTCAAATGATATAAAAATTATTGGAACTCCTTTTTATGTGATGGAAAAAGTAGATGGAAGGATAATTACCCCAAAGGAATTAAAAGAAAAAACTATTTCAGAAAAAGATTATTCTGCAATTTCAAAAACCTGGTTAAATACTATGGTCGAACTACATCAATTAGACTATAATAAATTAGGATTATCAGATTTAGGAAAACCTGAAGGATACGTTGAAAGACAAGTAAGGAATTGGAGTAAACAATATATTAAAGCAGCAACCTCGGATATTAAAGAGGCTAATTTTATAATGGATTGGCTTCGTAACCATCAACCTAAACAATATAAACACAGTTTAATACACAACGACTATAAGTATGATAATGTAGTGTTTAGTTCAGAGTCATGGAATAAAATTAATTCAATATTAGACTGGGAAATGTGTACAATCGGAGATCCATTAATGGATTTAGGAACATCAATAGCTTATTGGGCAATGTCATCAGACCCAAAGGGACTTTTAAGTGCTTTTGATTATCCAACATCACTTAAAGGAAATCCTACCAGATTGGAAGTTGTTGACATGTATGAGAAAAAGACTGGGGAGCCTGTAAACAATTTAGTTTTTTATTATGTGTTTGGACTTTTTAAAATAGCAGTTATTGTACAACAAATATATTACAGGTATAATAAAGGATTAACGACAAACGAAAAGTTCAAAAACCTAAATCAAATTGCTGAAATACTTTGTAAAACTGGCTGGCAATCAATTCAAAAAAATAGAATAGAAAATCTTTTTTAATGAGTAAAATTTATTTATTTCGACATGCTCAAGCGTCATTAGGGAGTGATAATTATGATGTATTATCATCAAAAGGTGAACTTCAAGCTGCAGAATTAGGTAAATACTTATGTAAAAAAAAGTTTGTTTTTGACAAGATTTATGTTGGAAATTTAAGAAGACAGCAACACACAATTGAAATAGTTTCTGAAGAATATAATAAATCTGGAATTCCAATTCCAATTCCAAAAGTACTAGAAGACCTTAATGAGCATCAAGCGACTCAAGCTATGAAATCTGAATTTCCTAAAATGATACTTAATGACCCCTACATCAAAACATTAAAAGATAAAATTGAAAATAACCCAAAGAACCAGCATTCTTATATGATGTTAGGGTTTAAATATTTTTTACACAAGTGGGTGAAAAATGAAATAATTATTGAAGGTATTATTCCATGGAAAAAATTTAGATTTAATTCTGTAAATGCACTAAAATCAATTTTAAATGAAACAAAAAAAGGTGAAACTATCGGTGTTTTTTCATCTGGCGGAACTATAAGTTCAATTGTAAGTGAAGTGTTAAAAATAAATAATGAAATTGTAGTTGCTGACTTAAATTTTTCTGTAAGAAACACCTCTTTTTCTTCACTACTTTATTCAAATAATGAAATAAACTTATTATCTTTTAATGAGCTACCTCATCTGAAAGGTGATATGATAACATTTGTTTAAGAATTAAATTTATGAGAAAAGATTTAAAAGAATTATACGATAGAAAAGAATTTTTAAAAGATAAAAGCAGAAAAGAATCTGTTAAAAAAAGACATGAAAAGGGTTTAAGAACTGCACGAGAAAATATCGAACATCTATGTGATAAAGAGACGTTTAAAGAGTTAGGTTCACTATTAGTGGCAGGTCAAAGTAAAAGATTGACTCAAAAAGAATTAATTAAGAAAACACCAGCTGATGGATTAGTTGCAGGACTTGGGAGTATAAATAAGAATTTCTTTGGAAAAGAAAAATCCAAATGTTGTATAATGAGTTATGATTATATGGTGCTGGCGGGAACGCAAGGAGGGTTTAATCATAAAAAAACAGATAGATTAATATCTATAGCAAAAAAAGGTAATCTTCCTATAGTATTTTTTGTAGAAGGTGGTGGTGGTAGACCTGGAGACATAGATTTTGATTCTATAAACTCTGGTGGATTAGATCTTTCTACATGGTCAGAATTTGCTAAATTAAGCGGTAAAGTACCAAGAATAGCAGTTGTTTCAGGAAATTGCTTTGCAGGTAATGCGGCTATAGCTGGATGTGCTGACGTTATTATTGCTACTAAAAACAGTTCTCTTGGAATGGCTGGACCTGCAATGATTAGAGAAGGTGGTTTAGGAGACTTTAAAGCTCAGGAGGTTGGTCCATCAAAAGTTCAATTCAATAATGGAGTTATAGATATTTTAGTAGAAAACGAAAAAGAAGCAGTTGAAAAAGTTAAAACATATCTTTCCTATTTTCAAGGAAACACACCAAAATGGAATGTTTCAGATCAAAACCTGTTAAAAAATTTAATTCCTGAAGATCGAAAATATGCATACGATGTCACAAAAATACTTCAATTAATTTTCGATCAAAATTCTGTTTTAGAACTTAGAAAAGGATTTGCAAAAAATATGATAACATCACTCGCTAGAATTAATGGAAAACCTGTTGGTGTTATAGCAAATAGCACAAAGTACTTGAGTGGGGCTATAGATGGTGATGCATCCGATAAGGCTTCAAGATTTATGCAGTTATGTGATGCATTTAATTTTCCAATAATTTCATTTTGTGATACTCCAGGTTTTATGGTAGGTCCAGACCATGAGAAACTTGCGCTTGTTAGAAAAACATCAAGATTATTTTTAAATGGCGCTAATTTAACTGTTCCTATTATGACAATAATTCTTAGAAAAGCATACGGATTAGGTTCAATGGCAATGGCAGGAGGAAATTTTCATGAATCATATATGACCCTAAGCTGGCAAACTGGTGAATTTGGTCCAATGGGACTTGAAGCAAGCGTTAAACTAGGTTTTAAAAAAGAATTAGATAGTACAAACTCTAAAGAAGAAAGAGATAAACTTTATAATAAATTAGTTAAAGAAGCTTATAATCGAGGAAAAGCAATCAATGCGGCATCAACGATGGAAATAGATGAAGTTATCGATCCTAAAGAAACAAGGGGAAGAATTTTAGATACTTTTGAGCATTACTCATTAAAAGAAAAAAAATATAAAGGATTTATCGATTCGTGGTAAAAAAAACCCACTTAATAAGTGGGTTTTTTTTATTAAATAATTTAATATTTTATTTCAATAAAGATGCATTCCAATATGCATTTCTCTTTGTAATTTTACCATCATTATCAAAATCATCTAAATAATAAATAGGAACTACAACTTTTTTACCATCCGATTGTCGAACCATTGTGAAATTCCACCAAGACTGAACAACTTTAGACTCTCTCCAGTCATATTCAAGATAATCTGGATACCCAGATTCATCAAGGGAAGATAAAATCCAGCCTGCTAACAATTTAGCATCTCTAGCTCTTATTCCCTCTTGATTCATTCCTTTTGATTCATTTATATCGATATACGTCGCATTTTCGTGAAAAAAACTAAACGCTTTATCTACATCTCCGTTAGCAAAGGCATACATTAGTTTTCTAACTGAATTAATATTTTCATGGTTAATGTAAATTTTACCATTTTCTCTTTGAGCATATGAATCACGCATGTTTATAAAACTAGCCTCATTTGTGTATTCTTGAACAGCTTTTATAGATTTGTTATCGTTACTAACTAAATATAACCTATGAACAGGAGCATCGAATTTAGCTCCAGTTTCTTTATTTACGCCATATAAATGATCCCATGTTTGAACCCAAAGTTGATTACCTTCTTTGTATTCTATTGCATCAGGATACGCGCCTTCAGATCTTTTAATTTGAAAATAATCCATGGTGTTTACCCACCAAGTCATATTTGAGACAAACTGAGTTTTAGTCCAGCCTTTAGCCCCTTTATTTAAACCAACTCCATTAAAGATTCTAAAATCATCAGCCAAATAAGATTGAGCTTTTTCTAAATCTCCGCTTACCCATGCATTTTGAAAAGATTCAACCATATCAATTGCAGGATGATTAACATAAACTGTTCCATTTTTCTTTTTCTGAGCACTAACAGAAAATGTAATAAGTGCTATTAACATAAATGTAATTTTTTTCATAATATTATAATTTTAGAATTCTAATATAAGGAAATATAAAAAAAAACATACTAATAAAGATGTTATTGTTTAACAACGATAAAAGTTGCAGTTGCACCCGTAGAGAGGTTCCATTGATTTGAAGAAATAAGTTTTTGATTATCATCAAAAACCCTAAGCTCAGCAGTATTAGGTCCAGATTCACCTTGATTAAGCGCAATGAAATCTATTTTATTAAATCCCTTATTTAAAGGGAGCTTAAAGCCCGCAAAAGAATTATCTAAATATAGATTATAAATGACAATGGAATCATTAACCAGAATTCTTACTCTATCACCATCAACATATTCAAAATCTCTACACAAAATATTTACATATTCTGAGATAGTAGAAACGTCTCCTAAATAAGAACCTTTACTGTAATCATTAGGATTTTTATCTTTTTCTTTCTTGAGTTTCTTAAGGTATATATCTCCTGGGTTTAAAAAAGTTTCATCGTTATACATTAAATTAGACTTCTTTTTAGATTCCGATTTCTTAGTTAATGAAAAATAATTTGGATTTTTAGGACTAATTTGAATATTCTTTAAAGCTGAAGAAACTGGGGGTAATAATTCTATTTTTCTTTTAGATGTCTCTACTTGAGAAAAAGAAATAGTTGAGTATAGTATAAATACAAAAGATATTCCTTTAATAAGTTTAAAATAATTCATCCATTCAATTTATAATTTATAACTATTCAAAAACCATACCGATAATTAAAAATATATCTATTTTGTAAAGTTCATCAGGCTTTTAAATGAACTTTACTTTTATTTAAAGTGTTTTTTATATTTGAAATAGGATAAAAACCCTAAAATTAAAACAAAAGCTAATGAATAATACACGAAATCTGGTGTAATTACTTTGTCTCCACTAGCATATGAATGTAAACCAGATAAATAAAAATTAACACCAAAATAAGTCATCATAATACTAGAGAAAGCTAAAATTGTCATTAAATTAAATATCCATTTTCCTCTAAGTCCAGGTACTAATCTCATATGTAACACAAAGGCATAAATCAAAATACTAATTAACGCCCAGGTTTCTTTAGGATCCCACCCCCAGTACCTTCCCCAACTTTCATTAGCCCATTGACCTCCAAGAAAATTACCAATTGTCAGCATAATCAATCCAACAGTAAGTGAAAGCTCATTAATTATGGTTAATTCTTTTAAATTAAGTTCTATCTTCTTTTTATTTTTTTCATTTGAAATCAAAATCAAAATCAAAGAAACAATACCTAGAATCATTGATAGAGTAAATGGACCATAACTACCTACTATTACTGAAACATGAATCATCAACCAATAACTGTCAAGAACTGGAACTAAATTGGCTATTGCAGGGTCCATCCAGCTCCAATGAGCAATCATTAATATCATTGAAGCAACAAAAGAAGTAGCTGCAATAGTTAAGTCTGACTTCCTGCCAAAAGCAAGGCCAATACCGACAGTTGCCCAAGCCACAAAAATCATCGACTCATAGGCATCACTCCAAGGTGCGTGACCTGCAATATAACCCCTAGCTACAAGTCCTAAAGTATGAAGAACAAACAATGACAAAATTAAAATCTTACAAAAAGAAACTAATGAATTAACATATCTATTTTCATAAAATATTTGAAATATTAAAAACCCAAACATCAAGGTTCCTATATACATGTACCAACTAAATAATTTCTTAAAAACATCATATTTATTATATAATATTTCAGCTTTAATTTTATTTTCATTAGGAAGAACTTCTGAACCATATTTTGTTTGAAATCCCTTAATACTTTCCAATAATTTTTTTGAATTGGAGTAATCTCCTAAATCTATATCTTTTTCTAAAGAGCCTAAGTAAAGAGGTAAAACATTTTTAACATATAAAGAATCTATACCACTAAATGAATCAGGATCTAATTCAGAAAAAGAAACCCACTTATTATTTTCATCATTAGGGATTGGAAATATTTTTAAAATTTTACCTTCTAATGCTGAAAACAGTAAATTTATTTTTCTATCTATTTCAATAAAATCTTTTTCAAACTGATTAGGTAATGCTGATTTATAAGAATTTTCAAGTTGTGTAGATAATTTGTAATTACCCTTGTCATCAAAAAAATCAACAAATGAAGCGTACTTTTCTTTTTTATCTCTTCCAGCAATTTTTCTTATGCTATCGTTTCCTCTTTTTAAATAGATAATAGGAACATTATACCATAGGTATGGGCTTTTAATTATTGATAATAATACCTGATCTGCATTTAATTCTTTATACTTATCAGATTTACTAACCTTTCTCAAAAGTTCAGATGCAAAAGTATTTAAAGGTTTCATTCTTCCCCCAGAATCTTGTATAACCAATCTTCCAAAATCGGCAGAGTGCTCTATACTTACTGGATTATTAACTATTAAAGAATCAATTTGATTTAAATTTTGTGTTTTAGCATGCTCATGATTTTCTTGTGAGAATGCCAAACTTGAAAAAATTAAAAAGAAAACTAAAAGTGACTTCTTTTTAATTTTAACTTTTTCTAATTGAAGAGCTAAATCCTTGAACCTAGTTTTTCCAAAAAACATAATTCCTAATAATCCTAAATACAATAAAAAATATCCTATGTATGTTATCCCAGTTCCGTAAAAGTCATGATTTACCGATAAAACAGTTCCTTTTTCATCCGGATCAAAAGAAGCTTGAAAAAAACGATATTTTTTATGATTTAAAATATGATTCATATAAATATCATAATCGAAATTTACATCATCTAAAACAGTCACTCTACTCATAAAACTACTGTAACTTTTTTCAGTACCTGGATATTTTTCAGCTATAAAGTCATTTAATTTTATTTCAAAGGGTAATTCATACTCTAAAGAGCCATATTTTAATAAAAAATCTAATTCTCCTACTCTAATTTGTTTGAAATCATTTACTATTCCCTTAGCACCCAAAAGACCGATTACTTTAGATTCATTCTCAGTTGATATCTTTAAAAACAACCCATCATTAAAGACTCCTTCTTCCTTAGACTTTACAATTTCAAATTTTCCATTAATAATATCATCTGGAAAAACAAATTGTAAACCTGCAACGTTATATAATGATCTTAGTTGTAGAGGCTGATTGGAATTTTCAATTAATTGGCCTTTATTTTGATCAGCCATTCTTAAAAAATCTCCTTCAAATGGGCTATTTATAATTAATTCATCATTAATAATATTAATATTAATAGCTCCATCAGTAGGGTTGTTTAAAGCAAATAATATGTTGTGTATACTGGTCACATCTCCCCATTTAAGAAAATGATCATGCCTATCACCTCCACTAGCTTCTACAATCTTTAGAAACTGGTCTCCGTTTTCATTTTCAATTAAATCTTCTTTAGCATTTTCAATAAAATCAACGTATTCAATTGTAAAAGGCTGATTATTAAAGTCATAATTCCATATAAAAGAATTATTTACATGCTCAGAAAGTAACATGTCATCTTCTAATATTTTTCTAGCAACCTCTCCGTTAATATCTCCGTCAACCATTACAGTTAGATAAGTTTTTTCGGATAAGAATATTTTGGATGTATTATTTTCTCTAATTGGCATGACTCCTTCAAAACCAATATAACGTGTTACAAAAGCACCTATTATTATTAATATCCAAGAAACATGTAGCATTAGTACTGGCCATTTTTCGAACCTTAACAAATTATATCTTTTGATATTTAAAATAAAGTTTATTACAAAAAACCCTATAATTATCTCAAACCAAAATGCATTATATATTATAATTTTAGCAGTATCAGTACTATAGTAATTTTCTATAAAAGTACCCGCAGCCATTGATAAAGCGAATAAAATAAATAAAAATGCAGTAAGTCTAGTAGAAATTAAAAAGGAAATTATTTTGTTACCCATTTATTAGTAAAATTACAGTCTTTATTATCTTTGTTTATGTTGATGTAAGTTTCATCAATCTTTTCAACCATCCAACTTTGAATTTTTTTAAGCTGTTTTTCTTTTAAGGCTAACTCTTTTATTTTAATATAATCTTGAGAGTACTCAGCAATATGTTCATCAAACCTGTTACTAACCTTTATGATTTTATATTTCTTAATTCCTCTTCTATCTTCTTCCAGTAGAGAATTTGAAATTTCATTGTCTTTTAATTTTTGAGCTTGGCTGTAAAGAACTGGATCCATTTTAGTAAGTTCAAATTTAGTATCGCCAGTTGTAGGATTTATAAGAACACCTCCATTGTTTTTAGTCTCTTCCTCATCTGAAAGAGATTTTGCAGCTTCTTCAAAGGTCAATTCTTTATCAATAATTCTTTTTCTGATCAAATCAATAGTTCTTTTAGCTTCAGCCAAAGCATCAATAGTAACTTCTGGAATCAATAATATATGTCTTACATCTACTTCTTGTCCTCTAATTTTATCTACTTTTATGATATGCCATCCATTTGGTGTCTTGAAAGGATCAGAAACCTCACCTTCTCTTAATCTATAAGCAGCATCTCTAAATTCTTTTACCATTTGAGGTCTATTTCTATTTAGAGTATACTTTCCTCCAGTAGATCTTGAACCTGGATCTTGAGAATATAAAATAGCTTTTGTTGCAAATGAAGAACCATTAACAACTATATCATTTTTTATAGTTTCAAGACGGTCAATAACTTTTTGTTCATCTTCAGACGAAACTTCAGGATTAATAACGATTTGAGCTAATTCTAGCTCAGCTCCAAACACGGGTCTTTCATATTTCGGAATTGAATTAAAAAACTGTCTAACTTCCTCGGGAGTTATTTCAATTGCCTCTACAATTTTACTTTGCATTTTTTCGGACAATTGATTCACTTTATTAATTTCAAAAAGTTCGGTTCTAAAAGACTGTTCATCCTTCTTTTTATAAAACTCTATTACTTTATCTAAACTACCGAGCTGATCAACAAAGTATTCGATTGTTCTATCTACATAAGCGTATATCTGATTATTATCTACTTCTAAACTATCTTGTTCTGCATGATGAGCATATAGTTTATCTTCCATCAGTTTCCCTAACAAACTACATCTAGTAATGCTTTGAGTTGAAACTCCCTGTGATTGAAGGTCAATTAAAGTCTTGTCTACATCAGATTCAAGTATTACGTACTCACCCACTACAGCAGAAACGCCATCAATTTTAATTTTATTTTGAAATGCATCTGAACTATTATCAACCTGAGAAAAAGATAAATTAAAAAATAATAGTATAATCGTTGAGAAAAAATATTTACTTCTTTGTTTCATAAAATTCAAATTCTTTTTGTTGTATTGCATCATCTATTAAATCTTTTTCAAATTTACTAATAAACTCTAATTTCTGTTTATTTAAAAGCACTTGTTTTAAAGTAGGCCTAATAAACTCAATAGGAGCTAAATCATTTCTAAAAATAGATCTATTTATTTTAATCAAATATAATTCTAAAGAATCTTCTAATTGATAAAATAATGAGTTTTTTATAATCCTATTTTTTATATAATTGTTAATTTCTGGAAGTCTATTAAAAAAGGTGTTTTTATTAACCCATATAGAATCATTAAAATAAAAAGAAGTGAATTGTAAAGAGATTGAATCTAAAAAAGAAATATCATTATCATTAAACCTTTTAAACCTTTTTATAACATCATTCATGTTATAATTATCACTTTTAATTTTCAAATACCTCCCTTTTACTAGATCCTGATTTAATTTAAAGTTTGATTTATTTGTATCATAATAATCTTTTATTTCTTTATCTAAAATCAAGGTGTCCATAAGAGCTTTAACTATTTTTTCTTGATAATAATGGGAAAGTAAATCATTCTTATAAGACTGCACTAACTCTAATAATTCCTCTTGTTCGTTTTTATCAAGGTTGATTAAAGCTTTTTCATAAAGAATGTGATTTTTTGCCCATTTAAAAACTTGATTTTTTATATATATCAGACTATCTTCTTTTGACATATTCTTAGGCATCATATTTTTAATGTCATCAAAATACAAATAGTTGTCTTGAATTCTAGCTAAAGATGATTCAGGTTTAGTTTTAAAATACTGACAACCAGAAAATAGAATGAAAAAAACAATAAATGTTAAATTTTTTATTCTCAAAATAATATTATCTAGAATAGTTTGGTGATTCTTTAGTAATCGTAACATTATGAGGATGACTTTCTCTATGACCAGCTCCTGTGATCTGAACGAATTGAGCCTTTGATTGCAATTCTTGTATATTTTTACTTCCACAGTATCCCATTCCAGACCTTAATCCACCAGAAAATTGATGAATACTTTCTAGTAACTCTCCTTTGTAAGGAACTCTTCCAACAATTCCTTCTGGAACAAGTTTATTTGAATCATTTACTGAATCTTGGAAATATCTGTCTTTACTTCCTTTTTGCATAGCTTCAATAGACCCCATCCCTCTATATGTCTTAAATTTTCTTCCTTCATAAATAATAGTTTCACCTGGAGATTCTTTTGTTCCAGCCAAAAGAGAACCTAACATCACACAATCTGCACCAGCAGCAATTGCCTTAGTAATATCTCCTGTGTATTTAATTCCACCATCAGCAATTACTGATACACCTGAACCCTTAATAGCATTAGACACTTCGTTAATTGCAGATAATTGAGGATAACCAACTCCAGCTATGATTCTGGTTGTGCAAATTGACCCTGGACCAATTCCAACTTTAACGCCATCTGCTCCTGCTTTTACTAAAAAAAGCGCAGCTTCTGCTGTAGCAATATTCCCAACTATAACATCAAGTTTTGGAAAGTCTTTTTTAATGTTTTTTAAAATATTTGTAACTCCTTTCGAATGTCCATGAGCTGTATCTATAACTATTGCGTCTACTCCAGCTTCATACAAGGCTTTACACCTTAATAAAGAATCATTAGAAACTCCAATTGCTGCGGCAACTTTTAAACGGCCAAATTTATCTTTATTTGATATTGGCTTAAGAGATAGCTTTTGAATATCTCTAAATGTTATTAAGCCAACTAGATTTTTATTTTTATCAATTACTGGTAATTTCTCTATCTTATGTTTTTGTAAAATCTCTTCTGCTTCCCCCATTGTAACTCCTTTTTTCGCAGTAATTAAATTAGCTGTTGTCATAACTTCAGAAAGAGATTTGTTATTTTCTTTTTCAAACCTTAAGTCTCTATTAGTTACTATACCTATTAATTTATTTTCATCACTAATAATAGGAATTCCTCCTATACTATATTCTTTCATACATTGTTTAGCTTCAAAAACTAATGCGTCTTTTTTCAAAGTAACAGGATTTAGAATCATTCCTGACTCCGATCTTTTAACTTTTTTCACTTTACTAGCCTGCTCGTCAATGGACATGCTCTTATGAAGAACACCTAATCCACCTTCTTGAGCCATAGCAATTGCCATTTTGCTCTCTGTGACTGTGTCCATAGCTGCTGAAACAATAGGGATATTTAAATTTATATTTTTAGAAAATTTAGATTTTAAATCTACTTCATTAGGAAGAAATTCTGAGTAGGATGGAACTAAGAGAACATCATCATAAGTTAGACCAGTTCCAAGAAATTTTTTGTTGATTGTATTCATAGCAATTAACTTATTAATTAATTGCATGCAAATATACTAAAAATTAAGCCTTGAAAAGTCTGAGGTCCTTAATAATTAATATTACAGATAATAAAAAAGATATTGTCATTAAAACACCAGAAACAATAACTACATATTTAAACCAAAGTATTTCAAGCCAAAGAAAGTAAATACCACCAAAAGTTAAAAGAATTGAAAAAAAAGGCTCGATAGCTAGAAAATACTTTAAATAAACATTGGTAGGGGTAAAACAAAGTAATAACCCAACAATAAAAAAGAGAACTGACATTGATAAAATATGAGAATGAATTATAATAAGAATTTCTCTTTCACTCTTTTTAAACTTCATTACTTCTGCATTAACATCAGATTCATTTCCATTGTACTGTTCTACAAGCCCATTTGGTTGAATACTATTAGAATAATTCACGAAACTTATACTAGAAAAAAAGCCAACACTTAAAACAATAATAAAAGATGCAATTAAATATCTTAACTCTTTTGATAATTCTGATAGACTGTTAATTTGAAACATCGCGTAAAAATACTATAATATTTTCTTTTGAATTAAAAAACTTAAAGAACTTAGTAACTGATTGATGGCATTTGTCATAGATTTAACAGAAATTGTTGCACCAGAAATTGCTGAAATATTTTCTCTATACTTAAATTCATGAGTTGTATCTTTTTGAACAAATTGCTTCAACCATCTATTACTTCCAATTTCTCCTCCCCAACTTTCACGATACAACAAAACTTTTGCTTTCTTAATTATAAAATTATTATCAAAAAGAACTAAATATTCAAAGGTTTCAGTCTTACTTGGTGCAGTACCTAAATAAGCATAACCAAGAAGTTTATTTTCAATACTAATTTTTAATAGTCTATTATTTGAAAAATCTGAAAATAAATTTTTATTTTGTTCAATTATAACTGGATCTAAATCAAAGTCTTCAATAACAAAAACTTTAGAAATTTCCTTTTTAACTTTTTTTAAAATACTCTTAGAGTTAGTAAAAGAACTGCATAGCATAACTACAAAACATAACAAAACAAAGCTCCAATTTATTTTTCTAAGCAGTTCCATTTACTAATTAATTATTAATTTATTTTTTTAAAAGAATACTCCGATACCCATATTAAATTGACCCTTTGATTCACTGTCTAAAACAGCCGTGCCTTTTGATTGCCAGTCTATTTTAAACACAGCTCCATCAGCTAAATGATAAGAGAATCCAAAAGTAGTTTCTTTTCTATGAAACGAATCGTTTTTTGTTAAATTTCCTGCAACTTCTGCATGTGTATCAAAATCTTCATATCTAACAAAAGCATCAAGCTTTTGTTTTGCTGAAGATGGTAATAAATTGAATGCACCTTCAATATAATATCCACTCATTTTTGAACCTAAATCTTTTCCAGAAGCAAGGTTATACTTGTCAGTATCAGATAATGAAGCGCTTATGTATTCAGATCTAGCAGAAAAACGGTTTTTTACATATCTAGCATCGAAACCAAACATAGATAGCCCTACTTGAGATCCGATAATATTTTTATCAGTTGTTTGTGTTTTACCATTATAAAAACTTAAACCAAGTTTTAAACCAAGCAAACCGTAATAGTCAATTCTTGAAGCAAAATTTGCATTACTTCCAACAGATTCAGCACCTTTTTGTCTACCAGATCTTAGACCATTCGTTCCTTTCAATTTATATTCTCCATTATATGAAATGAATCCGTTCATAACATAAGCTTGATATCTTATTGATGCACTATTGATTCTTCCATAAACTCCTAATCCCATTTCTCTCCATGTAGTAGGAACTAATTTATTATTTAAACTAGGCCTCTCAACTCCATTATAAGTTGTTGGCTCATGGTATTCATTTACAATACCCATAGGAACTAGCATTAGACCACCTCTTAAATTGAAATTATCAGAAACTCCATAATTTAAAAAAGCTTGTTCAACGTATACTTCTTTAACGTGTTCAAATTCAATTTCAGTAATAAAAGAAACTCTGTCATCAAATTTATAAGCAAATAGCATTACAAGTCTTTGAACATCAATTTCAGAAACTCCAGAATCTGGATCATTATATGTAATTTCTCCATAGCCTCCTATAGTAAGACCACTAGCCATTGATTGAAGACTTAGTAGTTGTCTCTCAGAACTATTATATTGTCCAAAGACAGCTGAAGAAATTGATAAAATAAATATTAGTAATAATAAATTTTTCATTGATTTAATTTAGATTAATTATAAATAAGGCGCAAACATAAGATAGAAATCTAAAATATGCAAGCTTATTTTTAATTATTCTAAATAAGAATAAGGATTAAAAGCTAATTAATTGAATTACAATTAAGTATGTTGATTGAAAAGTTTTGAAGCATGATTATAACATGATTCGAAATTAAGAGAATTGATATTTAAAGATATTTTTTTTGAATTAAAATAGGTGATTATCTTTTCTGTTGGAAAGTTTCCCGTTAAATCATCTTTAGCCATTGGACACCCACCAAATCCTTGGATAGCTCCGTCAAACACTCTACAACCTGCGTCAAAAGCAGCATTAATTTTCTTATACCATTGATCAGGTCTAGTATGAAAATGAGCACCAAATTCAATACCAGGATATTTTATTATGGAATTAGAAAAAAGCTGTGAAATATCTGTTTCTTTTGCAGATCCAACTGTATCTGACAGAGAAATAGAATTAATGTCCATTTTATTTAATAAGTCAATCCAACTTTCTACTATCGCATAATTCCAGGGATCTCCATATGGATTACCAAAGCCCATTGATAAATAAACAACAATTTTTTTATCATTAATTTCAGCTAAGTTCTTAATGCTTTCTAACTCTTGAATTGATTCTTTAATTGTTTTGTTAGTGTTTCGCATTTGAAAATTTTCAGATATCGAAAAAGGATAACCTAAATAATTAATTTGAGAAAAATTACACGCCTCTTTAGCTCCTCTTAAATTAGCAACGATAGCTAAAAGTTTAGATTTTGTTAAACTTAAATCCAAATTATCTAAAACATAGCCAGTATCCTTCATTTGAGGAATTGCATTAGGAGAAACAAAACTTCCAAAATCAACAACATCAAAACCAACAGAGAGAACAGACTGTAAATAAGATATTTTATCTTTTGAAGGAATCCAGTCTTTGATTCCTTGCATTGCATCCCTAGAACATTCTACAACCTTAATTAAAGACATATTAGTGCTAATTTAAATTATAAATCACATAAACATCCATACAGAAATAAAAAGATAGATAAATATTTCTAGCCAAAACGAGTTTTTCGCAAATAAACTATCATTATCTATTACAGTTTTAAACCTTGAAGCAAACAAAGAAACAGCAACAAAAACAAAAGTAGCCTGAATCCAAAACAATATTCCCAAAACAGCAAATTGAATTTGATTACTTAGCTGATCACTAAATAAAAAACTAGGAAACAATACAATAAAAAATATACTAACTTTTGGATTTAATAAATTCATTAAAAACCCTCTATTAAAACCACTTGAATTATTTTTTAGAGACAATTGACTGTTGTATTTATTTTTTCTATTTAAAAAAGTTGTGAAAGCCAAATAAACCAAATAAGATGCCCCTATACACTTCATAAAAAAAAACAAATTTTGATTTTCTTTTATAAATAAAGAAAAACCAATAATTACTAAAAAAGTATGAAAAAACAAACCAGTAGTTAATCCTAAAGATGTCATTACTGCTCTTTTTTTACCATGATTAAAACTTTGAGAAATAACAAATAAAATATCCGGACCAGGTGAAATAGTTAGCACTAAAGATGATAGAATAAAAGTTAAAATTATGTCATAATGCATTAACTAAATTTAACAAAATTTGTTATTTAAAATTACAAAGTATGTGTTAATTTTGTGCGAAAATTATTTTCATGACAAATATTCAGAAACTAGAAAACAGTATATCAATTACTAGATCAAAATTAATTTCTCACCCTGTTTACAATCAGCTTGATTCAAAGGAGAAGTTAATAAGTTTTATGGAAATTCATGTTTTTGCTGTCTGGGACTTCATGTCACTAATTAAAGCTCTACAACGCAATCTAACATGCGTAGATGTTCCATGGGTGCCCAATTCAAATAATTTTTCAGGAAGACTTGTCAATGAAATAGTTTTAGCAGAAGAAAGTGATGTAGACTCAAATAATAATCCAAAAAGTCACTTTGAATTATATTTAGAGTCCATGAAGGAAATTGGTGCTGATCTTACGCTAATAAACAAGTTCGTAAGGAAAATTAGATTAAATAAATCATATGACAAAACAACAAATGAAATCAAAGTTCCTAGGGCAATAAAGGAATTTATGGATTTTACATTTGAAATTATCAAAACTAATAAAGATCATTTGATCGCTAGTGTATTCACATTTGGAAGAGAAGATCTTATTCCCGATATGTTTATTGAAATTGTAAAAAAACTATCTATAGAAAAAGATATAAAAACTGAGTCATTAATTTATTATTTAGAGAGACATATTGAAATAGATTCAGATAAACATGGACCAATGGCTCTTAAAATGATACATGAACTTTGTGGAAATGATGATGATAAATGGAATGAAGCAATTATTGCTTCAGAATTAGCATTAGAAATGAGAATAAAATTATGGGATTACATTTCTCAAGAGATTAATTGATGATTTTAATATATACTAAACCAAGTTCTTGTAAGAATATGCATCTTCTAAAATAGATATTAGTTATTTTTTATAACTTGGACTTTCAAATTTTAATAAAATTATGATAAAAAACATTTTTTCATTTGTTGTTATCTCGTTGCTAACAATAAATTTTTCTTTTTCACAACTATCAAAAGCAAAGAAATTTGCAAAAACAATTAGTGCTGAAGATTTAAGCGATCATCTTTACATATATGCTTCTGATGAATTTGAAGGAAGAGACACTGGTAAAGAAGGACAAAAAAAGGCTGTAGAATATTTAAGAAATTATTATAAATCAATTGGAGTTGAAGCTGGGGATCTTGATGGGGATTATTTTCAACCAATGACCTTAAATATGAGAGGCAGAAGAGGTAAGCCTGGAAGCACTGTAGATAGTGAAAATGTAATTGCTATAATAAAAGGTTCTGAGAAACCTGAAGAATACGTAATACTTTCTGCTCACCTTGATCATGTTGGAATTGATAAAGATGGTGAGATTTATAATGGTGCTGATGATGATGGATCAGGAACTGTTGCACTGTTAGAAATAGCTCAAGCATTTAAAAAAGCTGTAGACAAGGGAAAAGGGCCTAAGAGATCTATAGTTTTTCTTCATGTAACTGGGGAAGAAAAAGGACTTTTAGGATCAAAATATTATACTGACAATCCTGTATATCCATTAGAAAATACGGTAGTTAACTTAAATGTAGACATGATTGGACGTATTGATCCAACCAGAGAAGCTGAAAACGATGATTATATTTATTTAATAGGCTCAAATCACGACAGTAATGACCTTCACAATCTTTCTGAAGAAACAAATAAAGAAACTGTTAATATGACACTTGATTACAGGTTTAATGATAAAGATGATTCTAATAGATTTTATTACAGAAGTGATCACTATAATTTTGCAAAAAACGGTATTCCCATAATCTTTTATTTTACTGGAACCCATGAAGATTATCATAAAATAACTGACACACCAGACAAAATTGAATATGATCTGTTAGAAAGAAGGTCTAAACTTATTTTCTATACTGCATGGAATATAGCAAATAGAGATAGAAGAATTATAGTTGATCCAAAGCCTGAAAAGGTTGTAGTTTCTCTTGATGACTTAAAACATTTTACTGGAGTTTATAGTAATTCTCAATTTCCTACTGAAATGAAAATTATTGAACTTAATGGGAGCTTAGCAATGGTTCCTAACGGAAGAAGTGATGATGAAGCTATGGAATTAAGTGCTCTTGGAGACAATAAGTTTAAAATAGTTATGGCAGGAATAGACATTGAATTTATAGAAAAGAAAATGAAATTTAATATGGGTGGAAGAGAAATTATGTTTGATCTTGTGCCTCCGCCACCATCAAAAGAATAGTTTAAGTATTAAGTAAAAAAAAGCGCCTTTATTAAGGCGCTTTTTTTTACATATTATTTTAATATCTCTTAACGATATTAGTTGTGTAGTTTCTAACATGTTCTACATTTCCTCTCTTTTTATAATACTCATCCCATTCTTTAGTTAACTCCTTCATCTTTCTTCGAGTTAAAATTAAGTCAGTCCAATTTTTCGCACTTATTGCAACCCAGTGAGAAGCAGCATTATAACCTCCTATTTCGTAACTTCCAAATCCAATTTCTCTTTCACCCATAATTGAAGACATTTGAGAAACGATTTTATCATGAGCTGATTTAAAAGCTGATGGATCGCTAGCTTTAAATTCATAAATCTGAACATAAGAATAGTCCTCACTATCACCTACCCAACTAATAACATTTCCAGAGGAACTGTGAGTCCATTTTTCAATATGATTATTCATTTTTTGAATAAATACACTCCATTTGTCTTCGTTTACTAAAGAATCACTTCTGCCCCAATTTGCAGGATCTCCGTACAAAACGATTCTGTGTGATGATTTTGCATTACCAATATTGAAAGATTCAATATTAATACCGCCAGATTTAAATTCAGCTTTCCCCCATACCTCATCTGTTAATGCAAGAATGGCACTTTCGGTTCCTCTTTTAGCATCAAACTGAAATTCCATAAATGCATTTTGAGAATAAGAGAAAGTTGTAAAAATTAATAATAAGTAAACAATTTTTTTCATTGATATAGATTTTGATTAATAATATTAAATAAAAAAAACATACTTAATCAGATGTTTTATTTGAAAATATTATTTAAAATGTTTGCAAGAGTCAATCCAGCCTTATGTAATTGATTTTTAATAAGTGGGAAGTTTTTGTTAACGTAATCAAGACTAATAGTATCAACTCCAATAATTTTAGAATATATTTTTTTAACTTCTTGCTTTGATTCATTAGTCCAATCTATAGGATTTAATGAAACCTGCACCTTCTTTTTTCCCATTAGTTCATTAGCCAAACTTTTGTAATCTACTGTAAAATATTCAATTATTCGAGTATCCCAAACGCTATGTAGATTTGAATTATTTCCTAAAAAATTAAGCTTAATATCATTACCTCCTCTATCTTCAAATCTACCAACATGAAGAGGTTGATGAATATCACCAATTAAATGAACTAAATATTTTAAATGAAAAGATTTCATTTCTTGAGTAGAGTTTTTTTCTTTTAACACTTCTATACATTTATTAATAGCTTGAATTATATCACCCTTTGGATTTTTATTACTTTCATGATAGTTCTCATCTAAAGGCATATTAACATAATGCCAAGGAGCATATTTTTTAAATTTTGGATTAGATCTCATTTCATCAGCCCAAGTACTAACTAAGGCTAGTGATTGACCATTTAATATTTTATTAATCTGATTTATAGCAATTGGAGATAGATTTTGAGTTGCAATCTCACCTATTACTTGATGTCCTACCCTACCCCAGACATCTTCGCTACTATATATAACTTGAGAAACTATTAATAAAAATAAAATTGATATTTTTCTATACATAAGTATTTATTTTAATTAAATATATTTTCTATTCCTAAAGATATAATATCCAAATATAAAAAACGAAAAGATACTAAGCCTAAAGCAATAAAATAAAAAAGTTCAGTTGGAGCTCCTACAAATTCTCCTTTTATTCTAGCCACATATGTCATTGCCATTACAAACCCAACATAATAAAAGTAGATAAAGTGAAATATGTTTTTTTTATTTTATTAATCACAAACGGATATAATATTATAAAAACATAAACTAAGAAACTTCCTAGTAATTTCAATGGAATAATTGGAAGATCATACTTAACAAAATAAGCTCATGATCTAATTTATACAATATATTTAAATCAAATTTTAAACTGTCCACAAATGTCCAATAGAGTAGGTTTTTGCTTTCCCACATATAACAACTCTATCCCCTTTTTGTTCACAAAAAAGTTCACCACCTCTTTCAGAAAGTTGCTTTGCCTTTAGTCTATTTTTATTCAATCTAGAAGCCCAAAACGGTACTAAAGAACAGTGAGATGAGCCTGTTACAGGATCCTCTAAGATTGATGCTTGAGGTGTAAAAAATCTAGAAACAAAATCACAATCATTTCCCTTTGCCGTAACAATTACACCTGCTGTACCAAGATTAATTTGATTAAAAAAATATTTATCAATTTTAATATTTTTAACATCTGACTCACTTTCATAAACCAATAAATAATCCATTGACTTTAAAACTTCCTTTGGTCTGATATTTAATGACTTTCTTATTAGTTCAGGAAGATCTACTGCATAAGGCAACCTTAAAGGAAAGTTCATTTCATATAGGTCATTATTTAACTTGACAGTCAAATCACCACTCAATGTTTCAAAAACAATTTCATCCCTTTCATAATTGAGAATTCTCTTAAGACAATGTGAAGCAGCAATAGTAGCGTGGCCACATAAATCCATTTCTAATTCAGGTGTAAACCAACGAAGGTGTATTTTATCGCCTTTATCTACAAAAAATGCTGTTTCTGAAACTGCATTTTCTTTTGCTATATTAAGCAATACATCATACGATAACCATTCATCTAAAGGAACAACACAAGCAGGGTTTCCTGTAAAAGACATATTTGTAAATGCATCAATTTGATAAAGAGGAAGTTTCAATATTTTACTTATAAATATTTAAAGAAGATACAGTTATCATTTAATAATAACTCCATTAGCTATGAAAGAAGTTTTAAACTCTGGTTTAATAATCTTTTCAATTTCATTTTTTTGTTTACCAGCATCTTCTGCATAATGCCTTAATAGCTCAATACTAACAGTGTCTTGTTTAGCAAAACCTTCAATTACTGTTTTCTTGTTCTCCATTCCATATTTTGGAATAAAAAAACCATAATCTTTAAAAGTTACTTGAATAGTATCATTTTCAACTTGAACTTGCATCCAACATCCTTTTTTTGGACAAGTCGATATAATAGTTCCCTCAATTTTAGCTTTAACATTATCTTGATTTTTAATCAAGTTTTTAACTTCACTAAATTCAATGACATTATCGGTATCAATTTTTTTTCCATAAAAAGCAAATCCTCTTTCTTGTGAATAGACAGTAAGTGACATTAAGAAAACAAAATATAAACTAATTAAATTTTTCATAAATCAAATATAAAATAAAAAAGCTTTCAATTTCTTGAAGTATTTTTTTTTAAGAATGAAAGACTGGATTAGAATCAACTAATTTTTTACCTGTACGTGAGCGTATGGGGCTACTTACTTTATAAAATAACAAAAGGGACTCAATTTCTTGAATCCCTTGAGGGTGGAAGACCGGATTCGAACCGGCGACCTCCTGGACCACAACCAGGCGTTCTAACCAACTGAACTACAACCACCATTTATTAGTCGGCAAATTTATATTATTTTCGCCGACATTTCTAAAAAATATTTAAAAAATATATATCTATTATTTGTTATCTTGAAAAATATTCAAACTTTTTATAGTTGTCAGTTTTAAAATTCATTTCATTAATCACAATGGCCTTATTCTATCTTTTTGCAGGATTAAGTCATTTTAAAAATCCTAAATTTTTTATAAAAATCACACCTAAGTGGGTATACAGACCTAAAGCAGTAAATGTTTTAATAGGATTTATTGAAATAGTGCTTGCTATAGGTTTAGTAATAAATCAAACAAGGTCATTAGCGTCTGTCGGAGTTATAGTTTTATTAATACTGGTTTTCCCTGCCAATATCTATCATTTTCAACTATCTCTAAAAAATAAAAGAAATATTCTATTAACCTTTCTAAGGTTACCAATACAATTATTCTTAATCTATTGGGCTTATCTTTTTATATAAGACTATCTAGCCTTTTTACACCAATTAATTTTCTTGAAGTAAATCCTTCAGCATTATCAACTCCTATTAGTCTTCCTAAATCAGCTGATCTATTAATAACATCATTAAGAAAATTCTTTTTACTTATTAAAGTTTCTGGCTCTACGCTATTTGGATTATAGAACTGAGAAGAGTACGCCTTTATAGCATCTAACTTAACATCTATAAATCCAGAAATATCAACTAAGAAATCGGGGGAAGAATTTTTCCATTGAATATAATGGTATACATTTTTGGGTCTCCACTCATTTTGGGAAACATCATTTAATTCAGTTTTAATTTTTGAAAGACCACTTAAAAAACAAGAGTCACTTACTAAATTAGCACCTTTGGGGTGATCAATATGCCTATCATCTTGAGCATTACAAAGAATAATTTCTGGTTTATATTTTCTAATAAATTTTATGATTTCCATTTGATGAAGTTCATCATTTACAAAAAACCCATCTCTAAAATCTAAATTTTCTCGAACTGACACCCCTATTATTTTAGAAGCTGCTTGAGATTCTTTATTTCTAGTTTCTACTGACCCTCTAGTTCCAAGTTCTCCTCTGGTTAAATCTATTATACCTACTTTTTTGCCAAGAGAAATTTCTTTTGCCAGCGTACCTCCACAGCCTAATTCAACATCATCTGGATGCGCTCCAAATGCCAGTATATCCAATTTTATTTCTTTCATAAACTTTTAAAAGCTTGAGTTAAATCACTTTCTAAATCATCATAATCTTCTATACCAACAGAAAACCTTAATAAGCCATCTGAAATTCCATATTTATTTCTTTGCTCCTTAGATAGTTTTGAGTGTGATGTTAACGAAGGTGAAGTGATAGTTGACTCAACTCCTCCAAGACTCATTACAGGTTTAATTATTTTTAAAAATCTAGTAAAATCAGCTGCTTTATTCTCGTTTTTTAAAACAAAAGACAGCATTCCTCCAAATCCTTTCATTTGATTTTTTGATAATTCATACTGCGGATGTGTTTTTAAACCAGGATAAAAAACTAAATCAACATTATCATTACAATTTAAAAACTCAGCAAGTTTTTGAGCATTTTCATTTTGAGCTTTTACTCTTAAGGAAAGAGTTTTTATACTTCTCTCAAGTAGCCATACGGTATACTCACTTAAATTCGCGCCATAATTGATAGAAGATTCAGTGATTTTTTTAATATTAGAAAACGAAGACGCTAGGACTCCAGCTAAAATATCACTATGTCCTCCTAAATATTTTGTAGCACTATGCAAAACTATATCAATTCCAAAATCAATTGGAGTTTGATTAATTGGGCTAGCAAATGTGTTGTCAATTATAGAAATTAAATTATTCGTTTTAGCAAAATCAGCAATTTTCTTTAAATCAATAACCTGTAACAAAGGATTACTAGGAGACTCTATATATATAATTTTAGTATTATCCTTTAACTCTAATTCAAAATCTTTAATTTCTAAACTTTCTACTAAAGTGTAATCAATATTAAATTTTTTAAACTCTTTAACAACTAAATTAATTGTCCCTCCATATAAAGAAGATTGAAATAAAACATGATCACCTGATTTTAAAAAAGAAAACAAGGAAGTGAAAATTGCAGCAATACCAGAACCAAATAATAGCGCAGATTCACAATTCTCTAAGTGAGCGATTTTCTTGGATAATGCAAGTTGGTTTGGCGTATTAAAATATCTTGGATATTTATCATCTTCAACATCTAAATAATTATAAGCTGTTGATGGATATAAAGGTGATGTAGCTCCCTTAAATTTATCGTCAATCAAATCCCCGGAGTGTACACATTTTGTTGTAACACCTTTATAGTCTTTCATTAAAATTAGCTTTTAATCCAATCTAATACAGCTGGATCATTAGGTTTAGTTTTTGAAGGAATTATTTTAACTAGATACCCTTGTTCATCAATTAAATATTTTTGAAAATTCCATTTTACAGATGAATTTTTATAGCCATTCTTATCTTTATTTGTTAAGAACTTATATAATGGGTGCATAGAAGATCCTCTTACGGAAATCTTCTCCATCATTGGGAATGAAACTCCATAATTCTCTAAGCAAAATTTAGCTATCTCTTCGTTAGAACCAGGTTCTTGCCACAGAAAATTATTTGAAGGGAATCCAACAATTATAAAATTTTCAGATTTATACTCTTTATACATTTCTTCTAAAATTTCATATTGATAAGTCAAACCACATTTAGAAGCTGTATTAACTACCATTACCTTCTTGCCTTTTAGACTAGACATATTAAATTTTTCGCCAGCTAAATTTGTAACCTCAAATTGATGAATGCTTTCTTTCATTTGTTTAAAATTCTGTGTTAAACCAAGCTGACTTGATAAAACAATTAATGTAAAAAATAATTTTTTCATACTTACTTACTATCAAATTTTGTGCCAACTAAAACTTTAAACAATTTCAGCTGATAAGCCAGCTTCTAAAAGTTTATTGCACCTAGGTTTCAAGTCTGAGTAGTCTCCTGATTTAACTCCACACTTTCCTTTGTAATGCACAATTATCGAACATTGTTCAGCCTGTTCGGCTGTATGATCACAAACCTTCATTAGAGTGTTAATCACATGCTCAAATGTATTAACATCATCATTATAAACAATGATTTCATTTTCATTGCTCAAATCAACTTCTTCAAAAGTTTCTTCAGATATTTTTTCTTTAGTACTCATTAGTGCACCAAATTACAAAATTTTAAATCTAACTGTTTGCTTTTATAATTTCATTAAAATCTGACAAAACTAAAGCAGCTCCTCCAATCAACCCTCCATCAACATCTTTATTGCTAAAAATTTCATTTGCATTTGAAGGCTTAACACTTCCGCCATACAAAATAGAAACTTCTTCTGAAATTAAATCCCCATAACAATTAGAGATACAATTTCTCACAAATTCATGCATTTCTTGAGCTTGCTCAGGGCTTGCAGTTTCCCCTGTTCCAATAGCCCAAACTGGTTCATACGCCAAAATAATATTACTCCATGACTCACTATCTAATTTTAAGACTGTGTTTTCGAGTTGACTCTTGACAATTTCAAAATGTTTATTAGATTTTCTGTCAATTAATTGCTCTCCAAAACAAAAAATAATTTTCATGCCTGAATCTATTGCATATTTAACTTTTTTAAGCAGTACTTGATCATCCTCATTAAAATAGGCCCTTCTTTCTGAGTGACCTATTAAAGTAGTGGAAATGCCAATACTTTTCAACATGTCACAAGAAACCTCACCAGTGTAAGCCCCTTTATTTTCTTGATGAACATTTTGTGAAACTACCTCAATTTTAAAATCATGCAATAAATCTTTGGCAGTTTTTAAAAAAAGAGAAGAAGGCGCTATCATTACGGAGACTTCATTAATTTCAATTTTTTTTAATTTTTCAATTAATAATATTGTTTGATTTAAATCATTATTCATTTTCCAATTTCCTGCAACTATTTTTTTTCTCATTATTTAATTTAATTTAATTATAATTTACTCTAGGATCCAGCCAAGAATAAATAAGATCTACAAATATATTAATGATTATGAAGATCGTGGCTATAGTTATTACTGCACCTATTAAAACTGGTACATCTAAAGTGTTTAATGAATTTACTATCTCTTTACCAAGTCCATTCCATCCAAAAATATATTCGACAAAAACAGAGCCAGCTAACATACTTGCAAACCAACCTGAAAGCGCTGTTATAACTGGATTTAAAGAGTTTTTTATAGCATGATTCTTAATGACATTAAATTTTGACAGGCCTTTCGAATATGCAGTTGTAATATAATTTTGTGATAAAACTTTTAAAAGAGAATTTCTCATCATTTGAGAGATAACTGCTATTGGTCTAATACCTAATACTATTGAAGGTAAAATTAGGTTCTTTAATTGAAGAGTCATCCTTTCACCATAATCATCCAGTTCATATAGGCTTCCTGTCATGTTTAAACCTGTAAAGTCTGCTAAAACATACCCAAATATCCAAGCAAATATTATAGCACTAAAAAAAGAGGGCACACTCATTCCAAGAGTACTCATAAGTTGAATTGAATAATCAATCCAAGAATTATAGTTAAGCGCAGAAATAATCCCAAGAAACAAACCAATTACAATTGCAATTAATATAGCAGATATAGCTAAAATTATTGTGTTTGGTAATGTGTTTTTGATTATATCTAATACAGAAGTTCCGTTTTTCTGATATGACTCTCTTAAGTATGGTGTTTTTAACACTAAATTAAGTTTGTCAAATTTTATGAGTTCAATAAAATTGTATTTACCTAAAGCTAGGTAAGAAAGGTTTTTAGAATCGTTAAAATGAACTGAAATTGGTGATAAATCATTTAAATAATATAAATATTGAATAAAAACTGGTTTATCAAATCCATATTTTTTTTTCAAAACCATTAGCTGTTCAGTATTTTCATTTTGATCCAACATCATTTGAGCTGGATCCCCTGGAAGGATGTTAAATAAAAAAAAAACAATAGTTATTACACCAAAAAGTGTCAATAGCATATTAGATATTTTTTTAAAAAACCAAAACATAAAAAATTAGTTGTCTTTTAAGTGAATTAAAGCAAAAACGGAATAATTAATCATATCTTGATAATTAGCCTCAATTCCTTCACTAACAAGTGTTTTACCTTCATTATCCTCAATTTGTTTAATTCTTAGTATTTTTTGAATTATTAAGTCTGTTAAAGAACTAACCCTCATATCTCTCCAAGCCTCACCATAATCGTGATTTTTATTTTCCATTAACAACTTAGTATCAGATAAATGCGTGTCATATAACTCTAGTGCTTGATCTGAATTCAAATCAGGTGATTCAACAATTCCTTTTTCATTTTGTATAAGAGACATTATTGAATAATTAATTATTCCAATAAATTCAGACGATTGACCTTCATCAACTTTTCTAATTTTATTTGTCTGGAGACTTCTTATCCTTTGAGCTTTTATAAAAATCTGATCGGTTAAAGAAGTTAGTCTAAGTATTCTCCAAGCAGACCCATAATCTTTCATTTTCTTTATAAAAAGATCTCTGCAAGTTGAAGTAATTGAGTCGTATTGGTTAGAAGTTTTATTAGCCAAAATTTTTTTATATAAATTTCGTTGAAAAAATTGAAATAGGTAGTTTAGTTTTGTAAAAGTTATTAAAAATTTAAAATGACAATTAATATAAAAGGAACTCTTCTTGATTTAACAAAACCTAAAATAATGGGTATTTTAAATATAACTCCAGATTCTTTTTTTGATGGCGGAAAATATAATTCAGAATACAAAATACTAAATCAAGTTGAGAAAATGCTCTTAGAAGGAGCTGACATAATAGACATTGGAGGTCACAGCTCTAGACCTGGGGCTAAAAAACTAACTATTGAAAAAGAGACAGAACGAGTAATCCCCATTATAAAGTTAATTGTTGGAAAATTTAAAAATATAATTATTTCAATTGATACTTTTAGAAGTGAAATCGCCAGAAAAGCAATTGAAGCTGGCGCTTCTATTATCAATGACATTTCAGGTGGTGATTTAGATAAAAAAATGTACCAGGTGGCTGGCGAACTTAAAGTACCCTACATAATTATGCATATGAAAGGTGTTCCAAGCAATATGCAAAATGATACTGAATATGATAATGTCATTTTTGATATTATTAAAAATCTTTCTTACAAAATAGATCTTGCAAAAAAAGCTGGTGTTTTAGACATAATTATTGACCCTGGGTTTGGGTTTGGAAAATCAATAAAAGACAATTTTAAAATTTTAAAAAACCTGTCAAGTTTCAAACAACTTAATCAACCAATAATGGTTGGCCTGTCAAGAAAATCAATGATTTATAAATTATTAGAATCATCAGCTAACGATGCCTTAAACGGAACTACATGTTTAAATTCCATTTCTCTTAACAATGGGGCTAATATAATTAGAGTTCATGATGTAAAAGAAGCAAAAGAAGCAGTTAAATTAATAGAATTCATGAATGAGAATTCTTAAGACTTTTTTAATTACTTTTATATAAATTATAATTTTTTGGATTTACTAAAATTTTTAAATACTATTTTAATACCTGTTGTTGATATTATTCTTGTTGGTATTATGTTGTATTATGCATACAAACTTGTTAGAGGAACTGCTGCGATTAATATTTTTTTAGGTTTTCTAATTATATATATAATTTGGTGGCTAACAGAGCTAGTCAATATGCCTATTTTAAGTAATATTTTAGGTGGTTTTATTAGCGTTGGTGTGATTGCTTTAATTGTAGTTTTTCAGCAAGAAATCAGAAAGTTTCTACTTTTACTTGGCTCCTCAAATTTCACAAACAACAAAAATATAATTAAAAAATTCAATCTTTTATTTAGAATTTCAAAAAAACAAACATCAATGAATATTGATGAATTAATCAATGCTTGTGAAATATTTAAAAAAAATAAGACTGGGGCTTTATTTATAATAGAAAGAAATAACAGCTTAGACTTTGTAAGAAGTTCAGGTGATCAATTAAATTTAGAAATTTCTTCTCCAATTATAGAAAGTATATTTTTCAAAAACAGTCCATTACATGATGGTGCAGTTATTATTGAGGGGAATTTCATAACTGGTGCGAGAATTATATTACCCGTTTCTGAAAATGAAAATATTGATGCCAGGCTTGGCTTAAGACATCGAGCTGCCTTTGGAATAACAGAAAAAACTGATGCTTTGGCTATAGTAGTTTCTGAAGAAAAAGGAAAGATATCTTTTATAATAAATGGTGAAATTCAAGCCTTTAAAGACATCGAAAGTCTTAAATCTATGATTGAAGCTGAGATGACTTAACATCATCTTTTTTAAATTGAATTTCATACAAGCTTCTATAATACCCATCCTTCTTTTTAATAAGTTCTTTATGAGTTCCTGTTTCAACAAGTTTTCCAGAATTCATAACTAATATTCTGTCTGAATTCAATATGGTCGATAGTCTATGTGCTATTATAATAGATGTTTTATTCTCAGTAATTTTTAATGTAGCATTCTGAATTAATTCTTCAGAATTTGTATCAACAGAAGATGTAGCTTCATCCAATATTAGTATTGAAGGGTTTTTCAAGTAGGCTCGTAAAAATGCAATTAGTTGTCTTTGACCTTGAGAGAGCATGACCCCTCTTTCTTTAACATTATAGTTATAGCCTCCGGGGAGAGACATAATAAAGTCATGAATACCAATTTTTTTTGCAGCTGTAATAACATTATCAAATGAAATAGACTTATTCCATAGTGTAATATTATTTAGAATAGTGTCAGCAAATAAAAACACATCTTGTAAAACAAGAGCAATCTTTAACCTTAGCTCATTCAGTTCAAAATCTTTAATATCCTTATTGTTTAAGCATATTTCTCCTGAATCTACATCATAAAACCTAGAAAGTAAATTTACAATTGTTGTTTTACCAGATCCAGTTGAACCAACAATTGCCACTTTCTCACCACTTTTAACTTTAAAAGAAACATCCTTTAAAACTTTTTCATTTTCTACATAAGAAAAAATTACATTTTTAAATTCTATATCTCCAGTTATTAAATTTCCATTTGAATTTCCATTATTTGAAATTTGACTTTTAGTATCTATAATTTTAAAAACTCTATTTGCTGCGACCATTCCCATTTGAAGAGTATTGAATTTATCAGCTATTTGTCTTAATGGACGAAATAACATCTGAGATAACTGAATAAAAAGAAAAATTGTCCCCAAAGTAACGCTAGAGTCTTCTAAAACCACATTTAAACCTCCGTACCAAACAATTAAACCAACAGTAATAGATGTTGAAAGTTCTGCAATTGGAAAAAATATAGAGTTATACCAAACTGTTTTAAGCCATGCTTTTTTATGCTTTTCATTAATTTTTACAAAATTCTCGTATTCTATTTTTTCTCTGTTAAAAAGCTGTACAATTTTCATCCCAGTTAACCTTTCTTGAACAAATGAATTTAAGTTAGAAACTTCAGCTCTTACTTCTTTAAAAGCAACTTTCATTGATTTTTGAAACTGTCTAGTAGCAAACAAAATAAAAGGCAGTACTACAAATATTGTTAATGACAACTTCCAGCTTAATACCAACATCACAATCACAACAATAAGCATCTGTAATAGATCTGCCACAATCATAAAAAGACCTTGACTAAAAATACTAGCAATGGTTTCCATGTCATTTACAGCTCTAGTTACAAGCCTTCCTACTGAAGATTTATCAAAATAAGACATTTTGAAACTTAAAATATGATTAAACAGTTTTACTCTTAAATCATAAATTACATTTTGGCCAAGTAAATTTGCGAAATAACTAAATAAAAACATGAAAACGACAGTCAGTACTAAATTGACTATCATTAGGCAGATAATTAAAATAAAGCCATCAAAATTTGAAATTGCTAAATAATCATCTACTGCAATTTTAATTAAATAAGGGGTAATTGTTGAAAATATTGAAATTAACACTGCACTAATCGCAACAAAAACAAAAACAACTCTATAGACTAAAACATAGCTTAAGATTCTTTTAAAAAGTTTTGTATCTAAAAGTGCATTTTTTTCACTCATTTAATTTAAAATTTTCTGGATATAAAATATCTACTAAATATAGACCGTGCGCTGGAACAGAATATCCTGCTAATTCTCTTTTTTCAGTTTTAATTATATGATCTATATGCTCTACTTTATGCTTACCCTCACCTATTTCAATAAGTGTTCCAACAATAGCTCTAACCATATTTCTTAAAAATCTATTAGCTGATATTTCAAAAAACCAACAGTTATCTCTATACACCCAAATAGCTTTTTTAATAGTACAGTTATAGGTTTTAACGTCTGTATTGCTTTTTGAAAAGCACTTAAAATTAGTATAATTAAATAACTTTAAAGCGGCTAAATTCATTTTTGAAAAATCAAGATTTTTTCTAAGATAATAAGCCTGATCTTTAAGAAAAGGATTTTTATTAGTTGTTAATTTGTAATGATAAGTCCTTGATAAAGCATCAAATCTAGCATGAAAATCATCACTAACCCTAAGGATATTTATTACATAAATATCTGATTTTAAATAAGAATTTAATTTGTAAATAAAACCTTTTGGATCATCAATAGAATTAGAAGAATCAAAATGAAGACAAAAATATGCTGCATGAACACCTGCATCAGTTCTACCCGCTCCTACAACTTGTGTTTTCTTATTCAACATAACAGATAAAGCTTCCTCAATTACTTCTTGAACAGTAATTGAATTAGGTTGAATTTGCCAACCATGATAGTTCGTTCCATTAAATGACAATTCTAATAAATATCGCAAGAGAAATACTACTTTTGTTTAGATATCAAATATACCTTAATAAGAAAGTCAAAAAAATAATTATTTGAAAAAAATTCTATTATTATCAGATACCCACAGTTACATCGACAAGGGAATAATTAAATACGCCAAACAAGCAGATGAAATATGGCATGCTGGAGATATTGGAAAAATTAATGTTTTTGACGAGCTAGAAAAAATAACAAAAGTTAGATCTGTTTACGGAAATATTGACGACCATGTAGTTAGATCTACCATGAAAGAAATCAATACTTTTATGTGTGAAAAGGTAAAGGTTTCTATGATCCATATTGGGGGGAAACCCCCATATTACAATAAAAAAAGTAAGTCACTAATTCAAAAAGAGAGACCTAAAATTTTTATCTGTGGTCATTCCCACATTTTAAAGGTAGAATACGATAAAACCAACCGTGTTTTATTCATGAATCCAGGAGCTGCTGGAAGACATGGATTCCATAAAAAAAGAACCATGATTCGATTCGAAATCAATCAGGAAAAAATAGAAAACATGGATATTATTGAACTAGGCAACAGATCTAGTTTATGATCAAAAAATAATTTGATCATAAACTATCAAAAATTCATTAACTTAGTGCTAGTTTATTATTTTTACTTATAAATGTATATTTTTTAGATTTGAAAAAGATATTATTTCTATTACTATTTTTTTTTACTAATGCTGTAATCAGTCAAGACAACTTTGTTTCAACTTGGGCTGTTACTTCTGGTTCTTTTGAACTTCCTTTAAAAGATTACGCCAATATTACTATTGACTGGGGAGATAGCGGATCGACATCTTCACACACTGATGGTAATTTCCCAACCCATACCTACGCTTCTAATGGAACTTATACAATTACCGTTACGGTAAATGATGCTGGAAAAGACATTGGAGAAATGTATTTAAGTGGACATGCTTCTAGAACTCTTATTAGAACCATAACAAACTGGGGAGAGGGGAAATGGGAAACTTTTAATCATGCTTTTATAGGAGCTACTAATTTAACAATTCCTGCAACTGACGAACCAGATCTTTCTCTTGCAGATAATATGGTTAATGCTTTTCATAGTTGTACAAGTTTAGTTGGAACCACTTTCAACGATTGGAATGTTAGTACAATAACTAATATGAGCTCCATGTTTAAAAATGCCGAAGATTTTAACGGAAATATATCAGGATGGAATACTGCAGCAGTGACTACTATGAACGGCATGTTTAGGAATGCTCATGATTTTAATCAAAATATTAATACTAGTGGAAGTAGTTGGAATGTGAGTAATGTGACCGATATGAGTGGAATGTTTAATAATGATAATGGTTCTGGAGCGTTTAATGGGAATATTTCCGATTGGAATACCGTTAAAGTTCAAAGTATGTCGGATATGTTCAATAATACCCAATTTAATCAAGACATATCCTCTTGGAATACCGCTGCTGTTACTAATATGTACGGAATGTTTAGAAGTACTCCTTTTAATAGAGATATATCCTCTTGGAATACCGCTGCTGTTACTAATATGTCAGCAATGTTTAATGGCGCTAGTTCTTTTAATCAAAATATAAATACTAGTGGAGGTAGTTGGAATACTGCTGCAGTTACTAATATGAGCTCCATGTTTTCTGGTGCAACTGCTTTTAATGGAAATATAACTTCTTGGAATACTGCTGCAGTTACTAATATGAGCTCCATGTTTAATGATGCCGTAGCTTTTAACGGAGTTATAACTTCTTGGAATACTGCTTTAGTGACTAATATGCATAGAATGTTTAGGAATGCTCATGCTTTTAATCAAAATATTAATACTAGTGGAAGTAGTTGGGATGTGGGTGAAGTTACCACCATGGATTCTATGTTTAATAATGATAGTGGTTCTGGTTCTGGAGTGTTTAATGGGAATATTTCCTCTTGGGATGTTAGTAAAGTTACCAACATGAACTGGATGTTCTATGATACCCAATTTAATCAAGATATTTCTGGATGGGTTACTACCTCAGTAACTCAAATGAAAGGCGTGTTTGCTGCTACTCCTTTTAATAGAGATATATCCTCTTGGAATACGGCTGCGGTTACTACTATGAACAGTATGTTTAACAGTGCTTCTGCTTTTAATCAAAATATAAATACAAGTGGAAGTAGTTGGAATACTGCTGCAGTTACTAATATGAGCTCCATGTTTTCTGGTGCAACTGCTTTTAATGGAAATATAACTTCTTGGAATACCGCTGCAGTTACTGATATGAGTTATATGTTTAGGACTGCCCGTGTTTTTAATCAAAATATTAATACAAGCGGAAATATTTGGAATGTGAGTAATGTGACCAATATGTCACGTATGTTCCAGGATAATTATGTTTTTAATGGAAATATTACAGGTTGGAATACCGCTGCAGTGACTAGGATGGATCTGATGTTTAATGAAGCACGTGTTTTTAATCAAAATATATCTTCTTGGAATACCGCAGCAGTCACTAATATGATGGATATGTTTAGAAGTGCGACTGCTTTTAATCAACCTCTTGTCCATAGTGGAAATACTTGGAACTTAGGTAACGTGACTTCCATGGATAGGATGTTCGCATATGCTACTAGTTTTACCACAAACAACTACGATATCTTCCTTTACAGCCAAGCTAATAATCCAGGTATTGAATCCAATATTACGATCGATGTGTCCAGTAAATATTGCGATTCAACATCAAGAACCTTTTTAACAGGAACAAAAAATTGGACTATTAATGATAGTGGTGCAAGTAGTGATTGCAATAAGTTCGTTTCTACTTGGGCTGTTACAGCTGGCTCTTTTGAACTTCCATTAAAGAACTATACCAATATCACTATTGACTGGGGAGATAGCGGAGCTACTTCTTCACACACTGATGGTAATTTCCCAACCCATACCTACGCTTCTAATGGAACTTATACTATAACTGTTGCGGTAAACGACGGAGGAAAAGATATTGGAAGAATTTATATGAATGGAAACCATGCTTCAAGAACTCTTATTAGAACTATCGAAAACTGGGGAGAAGGGAAATGGGAAACTTTTTTTAGTGCTTTTAATGGAGCTACTAATTTAACTATTCCAGCTACAGATGAGCCAGATCTTTCGTTAACAACTACTATGGGTTATGCTTTTTATGGTTGTTCAAATTTAGTGGGAACTACTTTAAACGATTGGAATACCGCTGCAGTTACCAATATGAAATATATGTTTAAAAATGCCGAAGATTTTAACGGAAATATATCAGGATGGAATACTGCAGCAGTGACTACTATGAACAGCATGTTTCATGATGCTCATGATTTTAATCAAAATATTAACACTAGTGGAAATAGTTGGAATGTGAGTAATGTGACCGATATGAGTAAAATGTTCCAGAATGATGATGGTTCTGGGGCGTTTAATGGGAATATTTCCGCTTGGAATACCGTTAAAGTTACCAGTATGTCGGATATGTTTCAAAGCACCCAATTTAATCAAGACATATCTAGTTGGAATACCGCTGCTGTTACTAATATGTACGGAATGTTTAGAAGTACTCCTTTTAATAGAGATATATCCTCTTGGAATACCGCTGCTGTTACTAATATGTCAGCAATGTTTAACGGTGCTTCTGCTTTTAACCAAAATATCAACACTAGTGGAAACTCTTGGAATACCGCTGCTGTAACTAATATGTCAAGTATGTTTAGTGGTGCAACTGCTTTTAACGGAAATATAACCTCTTGGAATACCGCTGCAGTTACCAATATGAATTATATGTTTAATAATGCTAATGCTTTTAATCAAAATATTAATACAAGCGGAAATATTTGGGATGTGAGTAATGTGACTAATATGGCTAGAATGTTCATGGATAGTTTTGTTTTTAATGGAAATATTACAGACTGGAATACTGCAGCAGTGACTGGGATGGAATTGATGTTTCGTGATGCTTATGCTTTTAATCAAAATATATCTTCTTGGAACACCGCAGCAGTGACTAACATGTATGATATGTTTCGTGATGCAACTGCTTTTAATCAGCCTCTTACGCACAATGGGAATTCTTGGAATCTAGAAAATGTCACTAACATGACACTTATGTTCTACAGAGCTGGTTTATCGATAGTCAATTACGATATCTTCCTTTACAGCCAAGCTAATAATCCAGGTATTGAATCCAATATTACTATCACTGCTGCTAGTAAATATTGCGATTCAACATCAAGAACCTTTCTAACAGGAACAAAAAATTGGACTATTAATGATAGTGGTGCAAGTAGTGATTGCAACAAGTTCGTTTCTACTTGGGCTGTTTCTTCTGGCTCTTTTGAACTTCCTTTAAAAGATTACGACGATATTACTATTGACTGGGGAGATGGTGGATCTACTTCTTCACATACTAATGGTAATTTCCCAACACACAGTTATTCCTCAGCTGGAACTTATACTATAACTATTGCGGTAAATGATGATGCAAAAGACATTGGAGAAATGTATATGTATAATCATGCTTCAAGAACTCTTATTAGAACTGTAGAACAATGGGGAGAAGGGAAATGGGAATCTTTCAGTAGTGCTTTTAATGGAGCTACTAATTTAACCATTCCTGCAACTAATGAGCCGAATCTTTCATTGGTAACACAAATGGGAAGTGCTTTTAATGACTGCACAAGCTTAGTTGGAACCAATTTCGATGATTGGGATGTTAGTACAATAGAAGATATGCAATACATGTTTGGTGGTGCTTCTGTTTTTAATGGAGACATATCTTCTTGGATTACAGGCGCTGCAACTACTTTTCGTTATATGTTTTATGGTGCTACTGTTTTTGATCAAGATATTAGTAATTGGGATACCACTGATGTGACTAGTATGCAAGGTACGTTTAGAGGTCTAACTGCTTTTAATATAAATATAGGTTCTTGGGACACAGCTAATGTTACTGATATGAATCAAATGTTCTATGATGCTACTGCTTTTAATAAAGATCTTAATCTTTGGGATACATCTAAAGTGGAGGATATGTCAAGTATGTTTGGGAATGCTACTTCTTTTAATGGAAATATATCTTCTTGGAATACCCCAGTGCTTTCCGATACCTCAGGTATGTTTGGAGGAGCTACTGCTTTTAATCAAAATATAGGTGCTTGGGATACCGCAGATATTACCACAATGTTAAATATGTTTAGTAATGCTTCTTCTTTTAATCAAGATATTTCTGGATGGAACACCAGTTC
>Ga0209711_10000214_pt1 | contig 58661 bp, 38 predicted proteins | sample ArcticOcean_MG_C_7_FD_187441 | JGI IMG/M metagenome (GOLD analysis project Ga0209711, IMG submission 187441) | Marine microbial communities from western Arctic Ocean - ArcticOcean_MG_CB11_88 (SPAdes) (version 2) | ecosystem: Environmental > Aquatic > Marine > Oceanic | place: Arctic Ocean... | reverse complement strand
AAGGCGGAGGATACTGGCGCGACGCTGCTGTACATCGCCGCTCAAAACGGCCACGAGGCGGTGGTGCGGGCGCTGATCGAGGCGGGCGCGGACATTGACAAGGCGGAGGATAAGGGCGGGACGCCGCTGCACATGGCCGCTCAAGTGGGCAACGAGGCGGTGGTGCGGACGCTGATCGAGTTGGGCGCGGACGTCAACGAGGAAAAGGATAACGGCACGACGCCGCTGTACTTGGCCGCTGATCGGGGCCACGAGGCTGTGGTGCGGGCGCTGATCGAGGCGGATGCGGACATCAACAAGGCATGGGATGGCGGCGCGACGCCGCTGTACATCACAGTTGAAAAGGGCCACAAGAATCTAGTGCAGATCCTCATCGAAGCGGGTGCGGACGTCAACAAGGCGATAGATATTGGCGTGACGCCGCTGTTCATGGCCTCTCAAAACGGCAACGAGACGGTAGTGCGGATTCTCATCGAGGCGGGAGCGGACGTCGCCAATGCGATAGATATCGGCGTGACGCCGCTGTGCATGGCCGCTCAAAAGGGCAACGAGACGGTAGTGCAGGTGCTACTCGAGGCGGGCGCGGACGTCAACAAGGCGGATAACAGTGGCGTGACGCCGCTGTGCATGGCCGCTCAAAACGGCAACGAGACGGTAGTGCGGGTGCTGATTGAGGCGGGCGCGGACGTCAACAAGGCGATAAAAGGCGGCAGGACGCCGCTCTCCGTATCGATGGCACCCGTTATTAACGTAGATCAAGGGCAAATCGCGGCGATTGTTAAGATGCTCAGGGGTGCCGGCGCGGTGTGACGACGGAAACGCCGGCGTGTGTTGCTCCCAAACCGGGCGGAAGCGAACTGCGACGCGTACGTGAAAACGTGACGAATGAAAAGAGACGAGCGCGCGAATTAGTACTAGGCCAATGTACGTGAACAAAAATATGAACCAAACTTTCGAGTGCTTGCTCTTGAAACTACAAGTACAACGGGGTGTTTGCTGATACACGCCTTTGACGAATCTTGCAGAGAACACGTAACTTACGTATTACACGAAAATACGTGCCTCTTCTCTTATTACGCGCACGAGTGGTTGTTTGTCGGTGTTTGTCTTTTGTACTCGCGGGAGTAGGAGTGCTTAGCACTCAGGGCGGCCAAAAACCTGCGTAGACACCAGATGTACACAAAGTGTGCTTCTGACAAAACGCCGTCGACGGCGCTTAAAGCTCCGTTTTGGTGGGCTCCGTTTCGGCGTCACTCGCCTTGGCGCGCTTCACGGAGCGAAGCAGCGTGATGTACGCGTTTTTGGCAGCGACGGTGGCGTCTCGTGTCTTCTTGCCTTCCTCGTACGTGGACTGCAGGACTTTAAGCGTTGCGTCAGCGTCCTTGATTTCCGCCTCGACGGCTTCGATCTCGGCGTCCAGTTGCGTTCCCGAAAGCTTTTGCTTGGCTTCGATCGCCGCTTTCTGCATGTGGTCGCACAAGTCCATGTTTTCCGGCCCGCACGACGGGCCGAGGTTTTCCTTGGCCCAGGCGGAAAGGGCGTCGTAGTCACGGCCGCCGATGTACGCGTCACCCGTCGCGGCGGTCTCGCCGGTGAAGTACTTGATCGTGGGGTACCCGCGGACGCCGATCTTCTGGCACAGCTCCTTGGAAAGTTCGTTCGTGCAATCCACGTCGGCGATGACGACCGTGTTGGAACTGGCGTACTCGTCCCCGAGCTTGTCCCAAGCACCCGCCATGGACTTGCAGTGGCCGCACCTGAATAGAGAGAAAGCAGTGGAAACAGAGGGGTGTGGGTCAGCGAACGCGAACGGTCGGCGCGGTCGGCGCGGTCGGCGCGGTCGGCGCGGCGCGCGAGCGTTGGAGTTTACATTTTTTTGAATCTATCCTTTTGACCTTTTCATCGGAAAACGCTCGGGAAACGAGGCCGCGTGCGGTCGTGTTTGCCGGAACGCGCGCGCTGCCGGGTTTCCGGGAACGTACCAAGGCGCGAAGAACTTCACGAACGCGGCTTTGCCGGATTCGAGCACTTCGGAGTCGAAGGTGTTCGCGGTGAGGTCCACGGCGCCGGCTTGCGCGCCTAGCACGAGACCTGCGAGGGAGATGGCGACGAAGTGAAGCTTCATGAGGAGAGAAACGTGCGGGAAGAGAAATGTGCGGGGGGTTGTAACCTTCGTGGTCGCGAGCCGAAAAAGGAAACCTCTCGTGCTCTCGACGTATCGCGGATTCCGATGCCCGCCTGTTGGCGCTTCCCAGAATCCACGTCGTCTCGGACGCCGCGACCGACGCGACGTCCGTCGGACTTGGCTCTTTTTTTCGTTTTCTTTGCCAGCCCTTTCAAAAACGATTTTCTCGGAAGCCTCGACGCACAACGACGCGCACAGACGCGCACACGACACCCTCAGCGATGGATTCCTCCTCATGGGCGCGCGGTATTTTTACCCGTCCGCGGCGTACTACCGCGGCCGTTGCGCGCCGATCCTCCCCGCAAGCAGCCATCCCCGGCCTTCCCGACCACCTCGTGGTCACGCACATTCTTAGATCTGAGAATTTCGACGACCCCGCAGATCTCGCACGGCTCCCAGCGGTGAGCCGCGCGATGCGCGACGCGATGGCAGAGACGGGGCTTCAGTTTGAGGAGCTTGATGAAAAGCGCGCCGCGGAGCTCGGATGTTTAAGCGCGCTGCAGCGCCTGCAACGGGGAGGTTGCCTGTCGCGTCAAGAATACCTTTGCCAGGCAGCGGCGAGGAGCGGACAGCTCGAGGAGTTGAAGGTGTTGCGCGAGAACGGCTGCCCGTGGAGCAGGTCGACGTGTTGGGCGGCGGCAAGGGGCGGGCATCTCGAGGTGCTGAAGTGGTTGCGCCCAAAAGGCTTTTGGGCGCTCGCGAAGCGCTGCCCGCGGGACGAGAATACGTGCTTGGGAGCGGCGAAGGGTGGTCACCTCGAAGTGCTGCAGTGGGCACGCGCGAACGGCTGCCCGTGGGACGAGAGGACGTGCTCTTTGGCGGCGGGTGGCGGGCATTTCGAGATGCTGCAGTGGGCGCGCGCAAACGGCTGTTCGTGGAACGAGAGAGCGATGATTGGCGCCGCTCAAGAGGGACACGAGACGGTGGTGCGGGCGCTGATCGAGGCGGGCGCGGACATCAACAAGGCGGATGATGACGGTTGGACGCCGCTGTACGTTGCCTCTGAAAATGGCCACACGGCGGTGGTGCGGGCGCTGATCAAGACGGGTGCGAACGTCAACAAGGCGGTGAATGACGGTAGTACGCCACTGTATATCGCCGCTGAACAGGGTCACGAGGCTGTAGTGCGGTCCCTGATCGAGGCGGGCGTGGACGTCAACAATACGGATTATAGCGGCTCGCCTCCACTGTTCATCGCCGCTCAAAACGGGCAAAGAGGCGGTGGTGCGGGCGCTGATCGAGTTGGGTGCGGACGTCAACAAGAGAAGGGATAACGGCGTGACGCCGCTGTCTATCGCTGCTCTAGAGGGACATGAGGCGGTGGTGCGGGCGCTGCTCGAGTTAGGTGCGGACCTCAACGAGACGGAGGATAACGGCGGGAGGCCGCTGTACATGGCCGCTCAAAACGGCCACGAGGCGGTAGTGCGGGTGCTAATCGAAGCGGGCGCGGACATCAACAAGATGGAGGATACTGGCGCGACGCCGCTGTTCATCGCCACTAATAACGGCCACGTGACGGTGGCTCGGGTGCTGATCGAGGCGGGTGTGGACATCAACGAGGCAAAGGATAGCGGTGTGACGCCGCTGTTTTTCGCCGCTGAATTTGGCCACGAGGCGTTGGTGCGGTTGATGATCGAGTTGGGTGCTGACGTCAACAAGGCAAAGAATAACGGCGTGACGTCACTATTTAGCCCTGCTCAATTTGGCCACGAGGCTGTAGTGCGGGCGCTGCTCCAAGCGGGCGCGGACGTCAACAAGGTGGAGGATAGTGGCGCGACGCCACTGTACATGGCCGCTCAAAACGGCCACGAGGCTGTGGTGCGGGCGCTGATCGAGGCGGGCGCGGACGTCAACAAGGCGGATGGTGACGGCGTGACGGCGCTGTACATCGCTGCTGGAACGGGCAAAGAGGGGGCGGTGCGGGCGCTGATGGAGTTGGGCGCGAATATCAACAAGGCAAGGGGTAACGGCGCGACACCGCTGCACATGGCCGCTCAACTTGGCCACGAGGCGATGGTGCGGGTGCTGATCGAGTTGGGTGCGGACGTCAACAAGGCTAACGGCGTGACGCCGCTGTTTATCGCCGCATACTCGGGCAAAGAGGCTGTAGTGCGGGCGCTGATCGAGGCGGGCGCGGACGTCAACAAGGTAAGTAATGACGGCATGACGCCGCTGTCCATGTTAACGACACCCGCTTTTATGATGGTTTGAGGGGGTCAGGCGACTCGTCAGATGCTCAGGGATGCCGGCGCGGTGTGACGACGGAAACACCGGTGTGTGTCGCTCCCCAACCGGGCGGAAGCGAACTGCGCACGCGACGCACGTGTAATGATGAGCGAGCAGAGACGACGAGACGAATGCAAAAAAATAAACGGTGTTCGTATTTTTCACGCGCGTAAATATTCCCGGCCGCGTTACCCGCGCGCCCCCTTGGCGTTTCCAACTTCATTTGTGTTTATGTTCCTTCCCCGCGATCGCCCTCGCCGCGAGTTGCTTCGCGATGGACTCCATCTCCGCAAACGCCGCGTCTTTCGCGACGATGGTTTCTTGTCTCTCCCAGGCTTCGTGCCGCGCCGCGTCGCGTTCGTTTTCCCGCTCCACGAGTGACGCGTCTCTTTCCTTGATCACGTTCTCCCGTTCCCACGCCAAGTGCGCCTGGCCATCCCTTTCCTTCTCCACGACGTGGATGTGCTGCTCCCGCTCCCACGCCAAGTGCCGCGCTTCGTCGCGCTCGCGCGTCAAAATCTCAATCGCGCCGTCGCGCTCGTGCAGCGTGGCGTGCGCTTTGTCCAAATCGCCTCGCGTCGCCACGATCACGTTTTCCCGGTCATTCGCGCACGCGATTGCGTCGTCCCGCGCCCTTCCTAGCTCGGAAATCACGTTGTCCCGCTGCGAAACCGCGGCCCTCGCAGTCTGCAAGTCTTTGTGTGACGCGTTCAGGTCCCGCGCTAGCGCCTCGCGCATCAAAATAAGCTCCTTGTCTTTATCCAGAGAAGCTCGCTCAAGCGCGGCCGCGGAACTCTCCGCGCCGCGAATGCGCTCCTCCGCCCTTTGCTGCGACTCCCGTGCGCCTCGCTTGAGCTCCTCGAGCTCCCGGAGCGCCGCCTTCGCCTGCTCCCCGGCGCGCTGCTCGCCTTGTCGCAGCCGGTGATGCGCGTCCTCCGCCTTGGCCAGCGCTTCTCGCTCCGTCCCGCTTTGCGTCGTGGAGCCGCCGTAGGAACTGCCGTAGGAACTCGACCCGCCTCCGCCACTGCCACCGTACGACGAGCCGCTGCTCGAACGTTGCAGCTCTTCGAGTTGTTTTTGTTTGAACTCCAGGTCCCTCCGCACTTCCTTCGCCCTTCCTTCCCACAGCGCCGCGGCGGCTTCTGCTACCCTCAGTTTCTCCGCGCTCGCATCGGAATCCGCCGCGGCGCGTCGCCGGGTGTCACTCAGTGTCCTGTCCGCTTCCCGAAACTGCGTTTGGAGATCCTCCAAATCCACGCCGCGCGTGTCGTCAAGCTTCTTCCAGCCCTCCACCGCGCGCTTAATAGCGTCCTCCGCCCGAAACTCAGAGTACTCCGAGTCGCTCATGCGCGTGTCCGGGGAGGAAACGGCGCGGGTGATGACGGAGTGGGGGGGGGCACCCGCGCGGCGAGGCGCGAGTGGCGCGGCGGCGGTATTCGGAACACGCGCGGTGTGCGTGTGGCGCGAGACGCCGGTGGAAACGCGGGGGGCGACGCCCACGCGCGCGGCGGCGGCAAACGCGGACATCGTGGGTTCGCGAACGACTTGCACGGCGTTTATCCACGGCGGGTGATTCAAGATTCGCGACTCCGCGCGCTGAGACGCGCCGGTTCTTTGGGAAGACCCGGGGGTTTGAACCGCGAGTGCCGGCCGGGAAGGTCAACGAGTTCGATCGCGTCGATGCCACGACCGGGTCGAAGAAACAAGAAGGCTCCACGACGTGTGGGGCGTTGTGGTGGTGGCACGGAGGAGGAGGTTTTGCATTTTTGCTTCCGCGAGGGCCGAGCGCCGACACCCGAACGGCACGGACGATCGACTCCGGCGGAGAATTGCTGACCTGGCAGCTGGCGTTGCAAACTCCATCCATCCGATCCTTCCCCCCCTCCACAACCCCGAACGCACCGAACACCGTCACCGTCCTCGCACGATGTTCGCCGTCGCGTCGAGCGCGGTTTCCGGGTTCGTCTCCCCCGCGGCAGCGCCGCGATTCGCCAAGCGCACCACGGTGAAACCCAGAACGTCCATCTTGGGACGTTCTGGAAAATCGGGTATCAACGAACTCACGGGCGAATCCGAGTGGATCGAGATGAGCGACGCGAGCGCGGCAATCGCGGACGCTACGGGGCTTTACGAAAGCGGCGATTACACCGAAGCAGTGGCCACCCTGGAAGGCGCTTTGAAGCTCGGGGGGAGTGGTACGCGACGTGACCGCTCGAAACCCGCGGAGTTGAGCCTCGGGGAGCAACAGGCGGTGTATTACAACCTCTCATGCGCGCACTCCAAACTCGGGGATAACGACAAGGCTTTGAAGTCGCTTGAGTTGACGCTGCGCGCGGGGTATTGCTCGGCGTCTTTGTATGGTTTCGGTAAGGCGAACGAGGACTACGACCGGCTTATGCGGGATACCGGGTTGGAAAACGTACGAAGCGACGCGAGGTTCAAGAAAGTAGTCGACACGTTCAACGTGGAACCCAACGAGTTACAGTTACAACTCGATCCGAGTCAATCGGTCATCGGGCGGGCGATGAAGATGTGGGGAAAGAAGAAGTGACCAGAGAGGGGGACAGGTCGCACGATGGGTGGTAGGACTGTGTTGTAGTACTTCAAAGAAGTATAGAGGGGACGGGGGACGAAACTGTCGAGTCACAAAAAAACTTCCAAGTACCTGAAGGTATTAAAAGCATGCAAGCTTCCTATCAAAACTCTAATTCCTCTTAAGCCCCCCGCTAAAGCCACGGTCTCCAACCGCTCCACGACGTCGCGAGCACCAGCGGATCGGTCGCGAGTTCCATCAAGCAATCGATTTGCTCCTCCACGGAGGCGCAGTACCTTTTGTCCCCTACCGAACGTCTGGTTTTGGTGGATTGAAGCGCAATATCGTCATCCCCCAAAGAGGACGTACCAAGCACCATCTCCCTCAACCCTAACCAGTGATTCCGACCGCCGTGCTTGCTTTCGCACTGCGCCAAGGTCAACAAAGAGGGGTTCCCTAAACGCAGCTTGCGGAACGCGATTGCGATCTTTTGCGAAACGTGGCGCTGTTCGAGTTCGCTTCCGCCGGCCACGACGTGCAAATCAGAATCCATGTCATCTTGGTCGTGCATGTATTCCTCCTTCTTCGGTTGACCAACTCCGACCGCATCCTCGGATGCTTCCTTCCCCGCCTTCACCAAGCTCTGCGCCGCTTCTCGCCTCCAATCAAGCAGCGGTTCCCTCAGGAAGCAGTCCATCACGCCCCTCAAAAGCGCGGCGCCGTCGCGAAGCGCGTGCATGGTGCGCGCCATGTCTTGTTTCAGGGCAACCTTCGTGTCCCCAGGCGCGCACCCGTCCAACACACAGTCTGTGACGCGGAACGGCACCAATTCGGGAATGGGCAAGACCGCGGTGGCGGTGCCGAACGCGTACCCGAAATCGATGTGCACCGCGCTGCCCGTCGCGACGTCGAGCAAGATGTTCTGCAAGTGCCGGTCACCGACGCCGGCGACGTACCCGCAAATGGACGCCGCCGCGACGCTTGCGGCGTACTTTGACCGCATCTCCAGGTACGACTCGTGAGATCCTGACACGCGTAACAGGGTCTGGCGTAGCGCGGGGGAGGAGGGTGACGCCGCGGGTTTAGATGCGCTCGCGGCTCGCCGTTTCAACGAAGCTAAAGCGTTCCGCGCGTCCACCCTAGGAGACCGCGACATGGCTTCAAGAAAGTGCGTCGCCGACGTCGCGCCCGCGGGGGCGGATAACTTGACCCCCGGAGTGGCGCGACGTCGGCTCGCGGTATTTAGGGTTGAATGGGTGCTCTTCGCAAGGATCCTTTGATCCTTCGTTTGATCCTTTGAAGGTGTGCTTTTCGAGTCATCCTTCTCACCGTCATCCTTCTCAACCTGAACACCCTCGCCGTCCTTCTCCTCGAACGTCGCCTGCGCTTTGATCCAGTGCTGGTGCTTCCCCCCGACCAGGTCGCCTGTTTTGGTTTTCGCCCCGAGCGCTTCCAACAGGGGTACCGTGTTTTTCACGAACTGCAGCAAACCGGCTCGCTTGGAGAGGGGCAGGACGTGGAACGTCCGGACGTGAAGTCCGCGTTGCCTGGCTTGGGGGTTGTTGCTTAACAAAGCATCCATGGCTCGAAACAGCCGTTCGATGCGGTCGTCCTGCCGCAGGTCCTCGCTCCCCTTCGCGATGAATGAATACCCCCACCCGTCGCTCCCTCGAAGCACGATTTTCTTAGGCCGCTGTTTCGACGCGAACACGTCCGTCTCAGGCTCGAACCCGACAAGAGTGGCGTGCGACAAAACATCAGGCGGCGCGCAAAGCGAGTCGTACTGCCCGGGGATCTCCACACCGTTAGCGAATATACTTTGCGAGGATTGATTGCCGGCGGTGTTCGCGGAGGTGTCTTCGAAGGCGGAGAACCAGCGCGAAAAGTGCGCCATCGCGAGACGAGGCCGCGCCTCCGTCGCCGCGCTGCCCTGCGACGACCGCCACCGTTCCAGAATTGTCTTCTCGGCGTCGACGATTTGCGCGACCAAAAACTTCAACCCCGAGACTAAAGATTCGACGTGAGTCCCTTTCTGCTTACTCAGCGCCATGTTCAGTTTCTTCCGAGACTCACCAACGGCCCGAACCAAGCCCAGCCGCGCGCTCTGCGCGAACCGCCGGTTCAGCGCCCCTAGGTTTTGCTCATCCGGGTCGCCCACGTCCGCAACCATCGCGTCGGCGGCGGCGAACACGGTTTCGCACGTTTTTTCGTTCGCGCCGCCGGTGGCGATGACCCCGGCCACCAGAAGCTTGATGTGCGCCCGCCACCACGTGAGGCGCTGCGAGGGGAAGTCGAGCAGGGTCACGGCGCGTGCGAACTGCTCGCCCGCCCGCGACGTAAGCGCGGTGTCCAAATTCGAATTGATGCATCGCGAAGCGCCGATTTCGGAAAACTCGGAGCGCGAAATTTTGTAATCGCAGTACACGGCGCTGGGGTATTTACTCGCGATGGCTTGGACCGTTTGGACCACCGCGGCGCCGCCGTGCCCGGGCGCGTCAAGCAACGACAAGACCTGGGGAAGCCACTCCAGGAAAATCCAAACCGGCACGCGAGGGGCTAGTCGTGAAAACTCGGAAGCGGCGGCAGATGCGTTCGTGGACCGCTCGTCGCCGGATTCGTTTTGGTCGGTTTCGGCCTGAGAAAAAAGAAAGTGTCAGTCCCGTATGGGCAATCAGGGAGGCGGAATGTGGGGATTGGGAAAGGCCCTTACCTCCGCCGTCTCGCGAAGCGTCGCGAGCACGCGCGGTACCAGGTGTCTCGCTTTCGCGCCCGCGCCCCCCGCGAGCGCGAGAAGCGCGTGTCGCACCAGGGTCGCCTCCACACCGCCAGGGTGAAACGCGGAGTGCGCGGTTTGATCCGAAACGGCGCTCGTTGGGGGAAACGTTTTTGGAACGTTTTCCTTTTGGTCGTCGTCCGCCCCGCCCCGCGTTTTCCGCTCTTCCCAGTCGCACAACAAACTCTCGCAGTGCGCGGCTAATCGCAGCGACGCCTTCGCGGCGGAGCGCGCGGCGTTGAGGTACTCTAGGGATTTGTTGGACCCGGTGACCAGCGATTGTAGCCTGCGAGTCGCCAAAGTTGTCCCACGCGCGAACTCCACCAGCGCCAGCTCGGCGACGTCGCCGAGTTGTGCCTGCGTGGACGAGTTTTGAAAGTTTTGTGCTTTTGACGGCAGGTTCGCGAACCGCGCCGCCAACGCCCCGACGCACATAGCCGCCTCCGCTTCCGATTCGGGGTGCTGATGTAAACTCCCCGTCGCACTCAACGTCACGAGGTTTTTAAGCACCCCGTGTAACAACTTGGCGCGTTTCGTATCCGTGACTTCCTGGGAAACCCGGTCGCCGTCCACCCCGAACGCGCCCGGTGCCTCCGCCTGCGCCAAACGCAGTTTCACCACGGCTTTCTGCACCAGCCACGAGTCGTTGGCGGGGGCGACTTGCGCGTCGCTGTCGGGGTCTTTTCGCTCCAACACGGATTTCGCCAGCGCCAACCTGGCGTACGCGCCATTCACCTCCCCAGAGCGCCGCATGCCTTTCGCCGCCCTTACTAAGGACTCGCACGACCGACGACGCGAGGCAGACGACGCACTCGAGCGCAACCACGCCGCCGCCGTCGCGGGCGGCGCCGATTGCGCAAAAGCGCGCGTCGCGGCGTCGCGAACAAACCCGACCCTTTCCCAAACCTCGGGCGGGTCTTTCGCGTCGGACGGCCAGCGTTTGGCCCACCTCTTGACGACGTCTTGCAGCGCGGTGACACCAGCACCCGGGTCGTCCCGTGCAGCGCGCGCCAAGCGCACCGCAAATAGCACCTCCTCGAGCTCGGTGGCGGACTGCAGGGGCTGCAGCGCGGCTCTACGCGCGAAGGTCGCGGCGCTCGGCGTGGCGAGCCACCTTTGGCGGAAACACGCGCGGATCGAAGAGACGTGCGCCACGACGACATCCTCGGCGCCCTGCCCGAAACGCACGGTGGCGATCTCAACACCAAGCTCCTCCGCCAGGGGGGCTCCGGGTTGCGCGGACGCGTGCGCCAGGATCGACTCCAGGGATGCGTCCAACGCGGCGCGAAGTAAGGCGTCCGGGACGTTATGTTCCGAGGAATAAACGCATCGCCGCGCGAGCGCACGCGTCGCCTGATTGAAAAAAAAAATGAAAAAATGAAAAAAAATGTCAGTCTTGTATGGGCAATCAGTGCGCGGAATGTGGTGATTGGGAAATACTTACGGCGCAAAGCGCGTCACCCCCGAACGCCGCGCCCGGGATGGCGCGTTCCGATTCTTCCCTTACTCTTCCGCCTCTCAGGGTATCCACGGACCACGGAGGGTCAACAACATCACAAATGTCAAGCGCCAGGTCGTGCCACTCCCCCAGTTTCTGCGAACACCGCGCGCGCTCGCGGAACCACAACCGCCGCAGATGCGCTTGGCCGTGATTTTTGTTTCCCGAAACGTCTGAAACGTCTCGCTCCGAATCGGGTTCGGGTTCTTCCATCAGCAGCGCGTTGTAAATATCGCGCGCACTTTTGGCGTCGCCCTCCAGCTGCGCAGTAAGCGCAGCTCTTGTTTTTTTCGTGACGCTTGCTTGGGTATCACCGTACGTGTTGTCACGAGGTAATAACTCCTCGTCCTCCAAACCGTGGAACGCTTCGCCAAAGGAAAACGCGCGCGCCAAGCAAAGACGCGCGTTGGCGTCGTCGCCCTTGTACGAAACAAAAGAAAGTGTCAGTCTCGTATGGGCAATCAGGGAGGCGGAACGTGGTGATTGGGAAAGGTCCTTACCGACGCGCGGTGCAGACCTGCGAGGGCGTTCCAAAGCGCTTCAGTTTCTGTGTCTTCGGTGATTGTGGAGGTGTTGTCTTTGTTCGTCGTGGTGGCCACTGCATGTCTAACTGACGACCGTTCCGCCTGCACCACCAGCGCCCTGGCTTCCAGCGCGACGACCCCGGAGGCCAAGCACCGCCCGTCGAACGCCGCAGTTCGAATGTGTTCCGCTTTGAATTTGAAACCAGGGTCCTTTGACGCCGCGGAGAGCGCCCACGCCGCCAGGGTATCGTCCGCGGACGCCAGGGGAAGCAGTGCCGAGATCGCGGTGCGCACGCCGTCGCGAAGGGAACTATTCGTGCTGTTGGCGGTGGTGCTTGTTGCTCGGGTGGTGCTTTCCGTTTCAGCGGTGGTGGCTTTGCGTTTCGCGCCGACTCCGAGATTTCCGGTTTCCTCCGCCACGAGCGCGGCGTCCACCAGCGCCGTGAGCAGCGCCGAGGCGGTTTGGGTATCCCGCTTCGCGAGTTGCGCGAGCGGGTCCAACAGAGCCGCTGCACTCGCCGCGCGCACGTCAGGCAGCTCTCCGGATCGGTACTGCCGAATCAGCTTCACGTTCCGTTTCCGTCCGAGCGCGCGTTCGCGTTCAACGCGACGCCGGCGCTCCGCCGCGGACGCCAAAGTGGAAACGGAACTCGCGTTTCCCGAACCTCCTTCCCCGAACGCGTTTTGCGTGTTGGAAACGTTTTGAGTATTTCCCGGTAAGTGTCGCCGCATGGGCTTTCCTGTGGTGACGAGTCCGTCCATCCCGTCGCGCATCCCCGCGTTCCCAGACCCAGCGCCACCGCCAAGCGAGCTTCGTAACCAAGGCGGAAGCTCGGCTTGCGTGGCCGTGAGCTCAACGTTTTGTGTATTAACTCCGCCGCCGCCGCCGCCGCCGCCGCGAAACCCAGTCAGCGTCGCGGCGCCGAACTGCGTGGCGAACGTGTCCCGCCCTGCAAACGCCACGGGCGTGGCGAGCACCCCCACGCCGCCCGCCCACGACCCCGCCAGGGAGGCGGTTTGTTGAAGCGAACCGCCGATGTGCTGTGTCCCAGAACCGAAACTTGAATGCATGCTCGCGTGCGTGCTCTGCGTGGAGAACAGCGGCGCCATCGGCAGGGAGGCGCCTTGCCAGTTAACGTCCACCACGGCGTCGCGGAACTCGCACCGCGCCAGGTCGTCGTCGCACAGGGAGTTGTTCCACGACGGCATTGACCGCGGCACTGATAACACGACGTCGCAGATGGAGGCGAGCCACCCAGACGCGGTGGAGCGCGCGGCGCTTTCATTTTTCACAAAGCCATCGCCGGGCGGCGCCATGGGTAACACCTGAAGCGCGGCGTGCAGCCGCCGGCTGAACGGGTTTCCCGCGCTCGCGGAGTTTTTTGAAACGGTTTCCTTGGAAAGCGTGGCGTTCGCGACACCGCCCGTCCCGGGAAGGTGTTTTCGCCAAAACTCCAGTGCGATTTGTCGGCGTCCTCCTTCCAAGTCGTTTGGCCTGCCGTCCACCACGGCTCGCAACAAAGGCGATTGCACGGAAGGGTCTGCCGCTAATAAAGGCGCCGCGTCCGCGAGCGCGGCGCAGAACGAAACGTGCGCGTCTTTGACGTCGCCGTCCGTCGCATTCCACAGCGCGGACTCGGCCCTCGTCGCCACTCTTTGCCACGCGTTGTGGTCCATCTTCTTCCCCTTGGGCCACCGTGAGTTTTCCTTGGCGACCCCGGGGAGGGCGTCCGCTAGGGCACGCATGACGAGCGCGTGCACCTGCGCGTCCTTGGTGCTGAGAAGCACATCAAGCCCGTCCACGGACGATGTCAGCGCGCGTTCCGCGAAGGACGCGCCTTGTACCGCGTCCACCCCCGCGACGCGCGCCAACGCGCTCACCGCGACGAACCGCGGTTCGCCGTGCAGTCGCGGAAACAGCTGGTGCAGCTGCGCGATGATTGCGCCGTCGTCGCCGGTGAGCCAACCCGGTTCTCTGCGTGCGATCCTCTCCACCGCGATCGCAAACGCGTCCAGGGGGCCTTTCTGGTACAGAAAACGTAACCGCTTGCGAAGCGTCGCGCACCATTTCGGCTCGGTCGGGGTTTTGGACTTGCCAAAAGCCGGTTCGTCGTCGTCGTCGTCGTCGTCCATGTCCACGGCGTCGTCTTTGTCATCGTCGTTGTTATTGAGAAATGCAGCAAGTCGCACTGTTTCGGCTCTTTGCGCCAGCGCCACGCCTAGCAAAGACGCAGCCGCGGCGTGCAGGGGCCGGCCGGACGTAGCACCGGGTTCCATCAAACACGTCGTGGCGCCGATGCAAAGAAACGCGGCGTCGCCGTCAGTCACGGCGCACCCCGGAGTTTTCGGCGCGCTCGGTTTCGGTTTCGTTTTTTTTTCATCACCAGGCAAATCACCCCCCTCGCCGCCCTCTGTGACACAAGGCACGTGTCTCACCACCGGCGCCTCGCCGCCCAGATCAAGCACGCCGGCGTTGGCCAGCGCGCCTATTATCTGCACGCCGCACAGGCGAGCCAGTCTGCCTTGCTCGGAATCCGCGCGCGATTTTGATTTTGTCGTTGCGTCGTACGATTTGCTTTTGTTTTGGGAAGATTCGTCACCCTTTATCAAATCGACAGCAGCGTCCAGCGCCGGGCGCAGCGCTCGGGCCGCCTCTTTGTCCACCTCAGCTGGAGACGCCCCAGACGCGATCGCATCACGTGCTGCGCAGTCCGCCAACCTCAGGTTCAGACGCACCGCCAGGCCAATGTTCTGGCGCAGCGTGAACTGGTTCCGCGACGGCGAGAAGGAAACCACCGCCGCGGCGAGCTCGCGAAGCGCGGACGCTATTTCTTGTGACGTTTCTTTTGTCGTTTCCGAAGAAGTTTCCGAGGTCGTTTTCCCAACGCCAACATCATCACCTGTTCGCTTGTGCCACGCCGACTCGCACTCCAGCGCCGCCACCGCGAGTTCCCATAACGTGGAGTGAACGATTGTGCAGTTCGCATCTTTGGTGATGTCCAAAACCCCGCGAATCAAACCGGGAAGCATCACAAACGCGTGCGCCGAGAGCGTCGAGCGCGGCGGCGGAACGTAAATCTTATTCACGGTTGTAGTATCGTCGGCGCCCGCAACGGGGTCGTCCGTGGTGATCGTCTCCACCTGCAAGCTCGTCAAATCAAGGTAGTTGCCTTCCTCCAAAGCCTTGCGAAGCCGCTCCTGTTCAATCTCCTCCAAGGATTTCTCAGCCACCACGAATACCTCATCCTCGTCGTCCTCCGCGGCGGGGCCCGGGTGTTTCGTCGCGAGCGCCGCGAGCTGCGCCTTTGCCGCAAGATCCGCCGCTTTTTCGATTTCCGCCGCCGCGTCCGCCGCCGCGACTTCCCGCCGGTGCAACCGCAACACGGCTTTGATGACGCACATTCGGACTACGGGTGACACGTTTGCGTCCTTAGCCAGGTCAGCCACGAGCGTGAACAAACGGGGCGTCTGATGGCGTGTGTTGCGGTCCTTGTCCTTTCCTGAACCGCCGTGATTTTCTTTGACGTAGGTTTCCGTGGAGGGAACGCCGAATACGTTCCCGCTCGCCGCGCGCTGAAGCGCCGCGAAGAAACTCTCCGCGATCGGGTCGCACTCCAGTTCATCAACAGGGCCTTCGTCTGGAGCGGCGTGCGCTGGATGCGCCGTGTTGGATGTGTTGGACGTGCCGTGCCGTGCCGAAAAACCCGGTTGATTCCCAGAGAAACCCGGTTGACTCCCAGAAGAGTTTGTTCGCAACGTGCTGTCGTTCGCCGAGAGCGTGGCGCTTAGCGTAAACGCGAGCGACGGGTCGCTTGGTTCGTTGCCGCCGCGCACGGGATCGCCGTTTGCGTTATTTCCCGGGTTCGTGCCCCCGAATCGAACACCGTGTTTATGTACCGACCTGCCAACCCGAATCTCCACCTCCAACGGAACAACCGCATCAGCGCAAACCAAACCGTTCCAGCGAAAAGCGCCGCCTTCCAACAGCTTTTCGTAGAATTTCGATTTCGTCTGCGTCGTGGAAACGAGCGCGGCAAAGGCGGCGAAGGCGGCTCTTCGCGCGGCGACCGCCGAGGCGCGCGGCAGAAGCTCCGGAGCCGGCTCTGAATCCGTTTTCCCATCCAGCGCATCACTCTCATCACTCCTGTCCAGCTCCATCACGTCGTCCGCGTGGAATCCGCGGCCGCGTCTAAGCGCCTCCGTGGCCTCAGAGGCGCACTTACAGGCCACCCCGACCGCGCCGGCGCCGTCCAGGTCGCCGATCGCGCGCCTGGACACCGCGGCGTTGAATGAGTCGACCGACAACCCAGGGCCGTTCGCCACGGTTTCTTTACTGCAGCGCGTGTACATCGCAGACAGGGTTGCGTACGCGATGTGCGCGGTCGCCACGACCGACCCGGGTGATGTCACCCCCGACCTTAGCTCCGTGTCCGCGGTTTGCGGATCCAGAAGCTCCACGAGTTTCGCCGCGCGTGTGCCGAAAAAAGCCCCGACTGCTTCTTCGCACGGCGCGCCAAGGATGAGAAACGGAAGCACGTGCGACCCCGCCACGACGCGTTCGTCCACATCCACGTTCGTGTCGCACGCGATGTCCCAGGACGCTTCGGCGAGGTGTTTTCCGGGCCATTTGGAAGATGAATCGTCGGTTGAAACACCACCCGACGGAATTTCGGTCCCGGCGTTTTCGCGCACCGCCGAATTGCAGTCACGTTCGAATCGCCAAAGCGTCGCCGCGACAGCGTTTGCGCCGCCATCCGCGTCGTCCACCACGACCGCGACCACGGCGGCCAAAATTGAGTGCGCGCAAGCTGCTTCGTGGTCCGGGAAAGGCGTAGCCGCGGCTGTTAAAATGCCCTTTCTGGCCGCCGCGAACGCGGCGCCGTCCGCGCTGCCGCTCGCGGCGCGCGACGCCCCCGAGTCGCGAAGCAGACGCGCCTGATACGATAAAAAAGACAGTGTCAGTCTCGTATGGGCAATCAGGGAGGCGGAACGTGGTGATTGGGAAATACTTACCAGTCGTTTCGCCGCCGCCGCGGCTATTGCGGCGGCGCCCCCCCCCGCGAGTAAAAGTTGGGGAAACACGTCAAGCGCTTCCCGCTGCGCCGGTCCGACGTCATCGCCCGTGAAGGTCTCGGTGTCAGGACACGCCACGGACGCGACCGCGATTGCGAGAGGGTCGCCCGGTGCGTTGGAACCGGTTTCGGTTTCGGTGGAACCGGTGGAATCGGTGGATTTCGGTTTCGGTTTCGTTGGCGCCGGGAAAAGAACCCGGCCCCGGCCGGGACCGAACCCGGCGCACGCCTGGTCCAGGGCGATTGCTCTTCTGACGAGCTCCACGCACGCGCGCCTGCGTTCGTCGTGGCGCCTGAAGGCGGCGCCGTTGTCGTCTTTGTGGTCATCGGCCTCCCTGACCTCGCCGTGATCCAAACCATGCCCTGTTCCTGAGTTGTGAACGGTGGACCGATCGACGAGCGACGCGATTTCGGGCGCGCGCACCGCGAGCGCCGTGAGAATCTGCGTCTCCACGATCGTCGTCGCCGCGCCGTTGGTTGGGAGCTCCAGGACCGCGAACAGCAAATTTAGCGCGCCTGTTGACCCGGGTGAACCGTCCACGACCCGTTGCACTAAACTCTCCACGCAACTCTTGAAGTGCCACCGCACCGCCGCGACGACGTCTTTGGGAAAGTTCTGAAGAAACGCCTCGCCGAACTTGGCGGCGGCGTTTTGGTGGGAACCCGCCGCGCGGTTTGGCGTTTTTGAACAAATCGTGTGCGAGTTCGCGTCGCGTCGTCCAGAAAGCGACCCGCCAACCTCCACGTCCCCAAGCACGAGCTGCACGACGAATTCGGGTGCGGCGCCTATGTGCGCTGCGAGCGTCACCCACTCCCGGCCGGCTTCGATCTGCGCCGGGGAGGCGTCAGGCCCGAGGCCGTGCGCGGCGAGGAGCAGCCTTCGGGCTAAGTTAACCCGCGACGTGGGGACAACCGCGGCGTTTGGTTCCTCGCTTTGACTCGGCAACAACGGCCGTAACAAGTTGACGTTCGCCAGTGCGCGGTACCCTGCGGCGAGACGACGTGCGGCACGCAAGCCCTCTGCGGAAAGGACATCAGCGGCGCCGAGATCGAACCTGCCGTTGTGTTGCGCGAACATTCGCCGCAGCGTGTGTCTCGCCGCCAAACGAACAGGCGCGACGTCTGGGTTTGAGGTTTCGCCCACCGTCATCATCGGCACCAACACCCTCGCCGCCGCCCCCGCGAGTTGCGCGACGTCGTCCATGCGCCCGCCCACGATGTCCGCGCCTAGGGTTTCCGGGGCGAGCGATGCGACGCAGGCCAGGTGTGCGACGCCGGATGCATGCTGCGAGTCACCTGACAAGTTTTCGCCCGACGCCGTCGAATCAAGCGCCGCGAAAAACGCCCCCACGCCGCTCGTCTCGCGCGCCACAGCCTCGGCGAGCACCAAAACTTGTACCGCGAGCTTCACCCGGGCCTTGCGCCACTTCCTGGCGGCGGGGGATGAGGAGGCAGGGCGTCTTGTGTGATGTAGTGAGTGATCCATAGCGCCATTCGCAAGCGCGCCATTCGCATCACCCGCGCCATCCTTCGCGCCATCGACGTCTTCGCCATCGATCGCCGGCACACCGACTTTGATCCAATACGCCGCCGCATTGAGCGGGTGTTCGTTGCCCGTCACGGCACGCCTGGAAAGCAAGTCCTCCACCGTGAGTAGCTTCCGCTCAAGCGCCCACCGCGCCCAGTGCAGTGTGCCGATTAATGCGCGCATCCACTGTTCTCCTGCGTCCAGGTTTTTACGCGCGGAAACTCGGGTGAGCTCAACATCCACGTCGCTACTCGCGTCGCCGGCAAAAGCGTCGCCGAAGGAAAAAGAAAACGTATCGGCGTCATGCATAAGCGCTTCCGGGGTTGGCAGGGAACCGGCAACCCTAAACGGCCAGAAACCGTCAAGCGACGCGAAGTCGTCGTCGGGTTTTGTAAGGGTACCAGCGGAGTCTCCGCTTTTCGCCGAATTTTGAGAATACTTCGCCCGTTGAGTGGTGACCCAGGCCCACGGCGAGATGTAACCCGGCGTGCGCTGCACGAGCGCGCTGAACGCGAGCTGCGACTCGAGTCTCGCGCGAGTCTCAACCCGCGCCGTGCCGGTTGCGAAGATCCAGGAAGTAAGGCGAGGGAGCGTGCCGAAGGATCCGCCTCGCGCGGGGTTTTTGTTTTTTGTGGAGGAAGCGTCGTCCCCCCCTGACCCGGCGTGCCTTCGACTTAAGGCTGTGGCATGCCTCGCGCACGCCCTGGTAGCCGCGCGCGCCAGCAGCGCCCCCGCCTCAGCAGTCCCGGCGCCCGGCGGGTCGCGCTCCGCCAAGCGCAGACTCCGGAGCGACGTCTCCAGAATCTCAAGCGCGTGCGCCTCGGCGTGATCTGGGAACTGCCGCAGTTCGTTCAAACACAGCCTCAGCGCGACGGCGGCGCCGAGCCTTCGGTTTGGATCCGGGTGCGTCTGGAACGCGAACAGCCTGCGTAGCAGGGATGAAACGTTCACGGCGACGTTGTTTGCGGCGGAAGCGGAGGCGCTCGCGTTTCCTCGGCCTCCCCTCACGGCGCTCAAGTCCTCCGCCCCCAGCGAACGCACGCTCCACTTCAAGCACTCCGCGGCGAGTCCCGCGCACAAATAGCGTCTGTCTTTCCACTTCAAACCCTCCACGATCGCGTCCAACAGCGCCATGGTTTCCGCGGCTTCCCGAGCTTGGTTCCGCGTGAACCACCGAATAAGCTGCGTCGCGAGCGCGGAGAACAGCGTTTTCGTCACCGGCTCGGCATCGATGGCGAGCTCCAAAATCACGGGAAACAGTTTCTGGTACAACTGTGATTGTAAAAGAAAAGTGTCAGTCCAGTATGGGCAAACAGCGCGTCAGGATTTGGGAAATACAAACAAAAAGTACCTTGTGAAACGGCGTGGCTTCCCGCGCGTGGTCGCCGGCTTCGGGGGACCACCGCCGGGCGTTCCGGCCAACCATCAGCAACGTCACCGCGTGCAGGAACTCGGCGGCGGCTACTTTCGCGGCTCGGTCCGTGGAGGACAGCGCGACAAGGGAGACGTGCGGGATGATCTGGTCCAGCCAGATCGTGACGAAACACGATTCGCCAACCTCCACGTCCAGGGACACGCGCTTTTCGAAATCCCACAAAGCAGACGTGGAGGACGAAGTCAGTGCGGATGATGATGCTGATGCTGATGATTTGAGACGCGCAGAGACTCCAAACGTGTCATCATCAACGTCATCCACCAATACGTGCGCCACCCCACCCACCGCGCCCAGAATGCGCGCCACCCGGACGTCGACGTCCGCTTTGAAGTCCGCGAACCGATCCGCGATACGCGCGCTTTCCCGCGCGCTGTGATTGCAAAGAAAAGTGTCAGTCTTTCGTAATGTGTATGAGCAAACAGTTAGAGTAATCGGGCCGAACAGTGTTGGGATTTGGGAAAGGCCCAATACGTACCGCTTGGCGGCGCGGTACGCCGCGCCCGCGCCGTCCAGTTCCCCACCACCGTTTTCGTCTTCGTCGTCCCGAGACGTTTCTTTGGACGATGCGTTTGTGTGCTGCGCTCGGTTGACGTACGGGCGCAGCGAGTGTACCAGCGAGGGGAGCAAAATGGAAATCTCGGAAAGCGCGTGTCGCGAATCGTTTTTGTTTTGATCCGTCGCTTCGTCGTCGCCAAAGGTTTGGCGCTTCCACGTCCACTGCTCCAGCACCTCGAGCGCGGCGTCCGCGAGGGGCGGGTGCTGCACGCCCACGGCCAGGGCCGCCCGGAGCGCGGGGGCGAGCTCAAACGCGGTGAGCAGCCCGGCAGGCGCGGCGAGGAGCAGTTGCAGCGCGGACGCCCGAAGTTCATCGGAAAGACGTTGTGACCCGGCGAGCACGTCCAGCAGAAACGCGCGGCACGTCTCCTTCGCGGCGGCGGCGTCGCCGTCTCCGGTTCCGTCCGTGCCAGACAACGCGAAGAGCCCAGAGTCGTCCGCGGCGACCAACGCCGCTCTCGCGATTTTATAAAAACCAGAAAGCAACGGGTGCGCCGCGGAAAGCGCGGCGACGTTTTCGATGAGCGTGGTGAGCCACGGCTTGATGAAATGCGCGGGCGCGCCCGCCAAGACCTGCACGCACAGATCCACCAAGCACAGGAACGTCTGCATATCCCCTGGGTTTTGCGCGACCAGGTCTTGTCCTAGTTCCAGCGCCAGCGCGGTTTGCGTGGTGTCGTCTTCCGATTGATTTTCGTTGGCGGGTTCGTTTTCCACAACGGGGAGCCCGTTCTGGCGAACCGGCACAACCCCGAGCTGAAGCGTTTGACAAAGTTGCAGCACTTCCCGGATAAACGCGCGGTACGCGACCTCCGCGGCGGCGCTGGACGGGGAAATACTTTCCTCGGTTTCCTTTTCGGTGCCATCCGACCGGGAAGAAACATCCGAGCGCTGCGAGTCTGCGAGTAGTTTTTTCCCCGAGCGTGACGAAAGCGATAAGGACCTACTTCCCTTAAAACCGGAAACCCCGTCCGAATCCGCGCCGCCGCAAATAAACGTCCACAGGGTTACGTACCTCGGCCAGAGCGGTGTCGGCGCGGCGCGGAACACAGCTGAGTCGATGGGGTCGGGCGGCGCTACTCGCAGCGTCAGCGCGAGTAACGGCCGCGCGATTTTGGAAAGCACTTTCGCAAGCGTGACCGCCCCGCCCGTCTCAACGAGCGCGTCGAAAAGCTCGCAAAGCCGGAACCGCAGATCCTCCCGACTCTTCTCCCCAGCCACGAAGTAGTGTTCCCAGCACCACCGCGTGACTTGCGCTATTTGTTCAAGCGCCGTGTTTGGTACTTGCACTTGATTACCCGATTCGGCACTGGATGACATACTGCACCGCGCTAAAATCAAATCGGCGTACGCGCCCAACACCGCGATTTGTCGCTCCATGGCTTCGTACCGCCGATCGAAGTCGTTGTCCCCTTCCACGAACGACTCACCAGACGTGGTCCACCTGGAAACGCGGTGCAACATCTGGTCGGGATCGAAGTGCACCGAGCCGCCTGGCACGATAAAAGCCGAAAGTGTCAGTCTCGTATGCGCAATCGCAGAGGCGGAACGTGTTGGGTGGGAAATACGTACACGCGAAACCGCCAACCGCGGCGCCCGCTTTCGCCAGCTTACCAACCGCCCGCACCGCGACCGTCCGTTCCTTCGCGGAGGTTTCCTTCGCGTCCATCAACAAAAGGGCGTGTTTCGAGAGCTGGCACCAAATGGACGCGCGCTCCGGTTCGGGGGCGCACGTTGGATCCGCCAACGCGGACGCGGTGCTCGTTAGAAACGCGTCAAGCGCGGGCGCAGCGGCTTGCCGGATGTTTTTGTTGCAGCTCGTCCGGCAAAGAAGCAGCGCGCTGAAGTACTCCACGGCGTGCGTAAGCATACCTGGCGGGCTGATGAAGGATAAGCAATGCTCGGTGACCATGCGCAGTGCCGCGCGCGTGACGTCGCTGCGCTGGCCGGAACTGGGAAGCGCGAGCGCGGCGAGCGTTGCGTTTGCGATGCGACGCCGCGCCGCGTCGTCCACGGGACCCACGGCCGTTTGTGTTGGTGCGAAAGAGTCGAAAGAGTTTACGTTTGCGTTTTCGAAAATACGCGCCGAACGTCGCAGCGCGGAAAGCGCCGATCCGATGGCGTCGAACGCCTCCGCGACTAGCGTCGCGGATGACGAAGCGTTGTTTTTCGAATCCGCCGTCAAAAGACCGACCCGCAGAAGCCACGACGGCGTGGGCGTGGGCCTTTCTTTTTCTTTTTCGTGGCCTTTATCGGATGGAGCGTCGTTCGCGAAGTCAACATCGAGGCCGGCCTCCTCCTCCTCCGTGTTTTGCGTCTGACTCTGCGTGTCTTCGTCCGCCGCGCCTGTGTGTTTTTTTTGTGCAGACACGAACTCTTCGTACTGCGCTTGGAACTCGAAGGAAAGCGGGTGCACTTTTTCTTCTTTTCCGTCGCCGCCCGCGCGACCCCCCGCCCCCGTCCCGTCGTGCATCGCCGCGATGGCGCTCAGGATGTTCGCCTTGACCCGTTGGGTGTTCGCCGTGTGCCTTTCGAAGTCAACACGGAGCTCTTTCGCGGTTGCGATTGTTTCGGGTGCGTTGGCTTGAAGCGCCCTGAGTTTGAACAACACGGCGAGCGGCACGAGGGACGCCGCCTTGACCGTTTTCGAGGTCCCGCGTTCCGTGCGGAACGTGCGTAGACACTCCTTCTTCACGTCCTGCGCGTAAGGCTCGGACGCCGCGGTACCTATACGTGCCAGCCAGTGCGCAACGAGCTCGAACAACTTGGCCCTGCCCGCGGTGACGCTCGCGGGCGGCTTGCTTTGCTCGCGCGCGTTTTCCAAAACACGAAGCGCCCCGACGGGCAGATCCTTGGACAGGAACACGCAGGACGCGCCAGGGAGCTCATCGCACGCGAGGTGGTCCAGCACGTCCTTTATCTCGTCGATTAACGTGACGGGGGTGTCGTGCGACTGCCCGGCGTTTCCAGACACCACACCTGCGAGACGCTCCAGCAGGTCGCGAAGAGAATGCGTCGCCATCGCGACGGGCCAGATCTGCCAGGCGAGTGCCTAGAGTGCCCACTTTAAATCCTAGCTTGCCCTTCGCGTGTTCTTCTCGTGGTCAACTCTAGTCGCACGCGGTCATCACCCGAAACAACGCGCGACCCTGGAACGCGCGACCGAGGGGGTTTTACCACGATACCGCGCGATACGCGTCACGCTACCTCGTGCCGCAGTGTGTGCGCGAAGCGAAGTGCCAAAAGCTACGATGTGTGAGTGCCAAGAAAATACTTTGGATTCGCTCCAAAACTTTTCAACTTTTCCACTCGCGAAAAGGGTTTGTCTGTAATCGATCGCGCGCGCGCAACACACGGCGGGCGCTTGTGTCCGGCACCAGGTGCACCAGGTTTCCTCGCTCCATCGAACTCGCACCCGCGCGATGTTCGCTCGCGGAGCCGGTTGTTTGGCGCACGGCGTACGGGTCGCGGCCGCGGCGTCCCCCCGATTGCAATTTGGCGGGCCTACTTTGCTTGGCGTTTCTGCGATCGCGAACGAGTGCGTTCGCCCCACGCAAGTCGCGGCGGCGCGCGTGTTCGGCCGCGCTGTGGTGAGGCGCGGGTGCGCCTCTGAAGCCGCGGCCGGTGCCGCTGCGAAGGAAGAGCCCACGGTGATCAGCAGGGTGGTTGACACCGTTTCCGCCGCAGGCACGGCGCTGGGGTGCCTTGTCGCGACCGGGGTTGGCGTGTCCTGGTACTTGCAAACCACGGGTGAGTTGGAGAAGACCGTGCAGGCGGGTGGGCATTGCCCATACGTCCTGAAAGGCACACCAGCAGAACAGGTCGTGGACTTGTTGTTCCACAACCTTGTGGAATTTCGACAATGGACGGACCAGCAGGCGCACACCTACCTAGACCCGGTGAGCGACAAGCTGCTTCCGGACCACCCGCCCGAGATTACGTACGTGCCGCACACGTTGGTTTTAGATTTGGACGACACCCTGATTCTCAGCGACTGGCGACGCGAACGCGGGTGGCGGGTGTTCAAACGACCAGGGGCGAACGACTTCATTAAACACATGGCGCAGTTCTACGAAGTCGTGGTGTTTTCGGAACAACTCAGTACGTACGTGGATCCAATCGTGGAGAGACTTGACCCGTCGCATTTCTTAGCCGGCCGTTTGTACCGGGAAGCCACGCAGTACAAGAACGGCGAGTACCTAAGAGACCTGTCCAAGCTAAACCGGAACATAGGGAAAGTTATTTACGTCACCGCCAAACCCAAAACGTCGATGCAACAGGAGAACGTGGTGCAAATCAACCCGTACCGGCTCGCGGGCGGGGAGTTCACGTCCACGTCGAGTTCGTCTACATCGGGTGACGACGAAACGCGCGTGGACACCGAGTTGCTGGACCTGATGCCTTTTCTTGAATCCATCGTGCGCCTTAACGTAGAAGACGTCAGAGAGGTGCTGGAGAGCTACAAGCAGGAGCAAAAGAAAACAGGCCTTTCCGTGCCTGAGATTTTCCGGAACCGCCAAACCCGGTTCCAGCAAAACAGGCGCGCGCAGCACAACAGCGCGGGCGGGTTCAAGCGCGAGAAGAAATGGGGGCGGTAGGCTGGGGACACTTTGTATTGCAAACACTTACAAGCGTATGTAACGGGGTTTGACGTGCTTACCAGTCACAAGAGTTTCGGACTCCGTCGCTGTGCCGCAAAATGCCTGGCTGCGCCCTCCTAATACCTGAAATCTGCAGCACGCCGCGACTCTCCGCTAAAAGCGATGATGGCGTCGACGTGGAGCCATTGTTCAAGGCTGTGTGGTACTCGTACCTGCGTGCCGTTGGGAACAGTAAGTCTCTCGGAGCTAAGGGACGTCGTGGATACTCGGGTATTGCTTGACACGAACGTTTGGGTTCGCTCGGACGAAACGCAGGTGCCCGACTCCGGAGTCGCAGCACATCCGTTTAACAGTTGCGCAGCCTCTCGCGCCGACGCAAGAAACGCCGACGTCATGTCCGCCGCGATGGCCAAGCTCCACTGGATCGACGCGTATAACTTCGCGAGGGTCAATCCCGGCCAAGCATCCGCTGCGTTGCTGCTAGCGTGGCCGCTGTTCATCGCCTTCGCGGCGGTGCTCGTGGCGCTGTCGCCCGTGGTTTTCCCGGGCGCCATGATCGCGTCGTACGTGTTGAAGCACACCAACGCGCCGGCAATCGAAAAGCCCAAGCCCAAAGCAAGCGTCGGCCCTGGGGCCAGCTACGCGGAGATGTACCCCGAGGTCACGCCCAAGCAGAACCTTCGTAAGTGTGCTTTTCCGGCGACCCACCCTGTTTCGATCGAATCGGACGCCCCGCGATGGCCTTCGCCAGCGCGTCGTCTCTCCTCTCGAACCGCCATCCACCGAAAGCGCCCCGACTAAAAAACTTCGGAGATTTCTGACAACAAGCACGATTTTCCTTCTCTGACCTCCCGTCTACCCCCCCCTCCCATCTCGCCACCTCTCATCAACAGCTCCCGTGCCCAAGTACGCCACGTGGGTCGACCCTGTCAAGCCCACCGCCGCGTTCGCAATGATCAACAAGATCATGGAGGAAAGGATCATGGTCATCGACGGCGCCATGGGCACCGCGGTGCAGGCGTACAAGCTCAAGGAAGAAGACTTCAGGGGCGAGAGGTTCAAGAACCACACCCACGACCTGAAGGGCAACAACGACATCTTGGTGATCACCCGCCCCGACGTTGTGGAGGAGATCCACATGAAGTACCTCGAGGCTGGGGCGGACATCATCGAAACGAACACGTTCAACTCCACGATGATCTCGCAGCTTGATTACGAGCTGGACCAGAAGGACGTCGTGTACGACCTGAACAAGATCGCGGCGCAGCTCGCCAAGAAGTGCTGCGTGGCGATGACCAAGAAGGACCCCACGCGGCCCCGCTTCGCCGCGGGTGCGGTGGGCCCCACGAACAAGACGCTTTCCGTGTCTCCGTCCGTGGAGAACCCCGCATTCCGCGGGTGCACCTACGACGAGATCGTCACCGCGTACTACGAACAAGTGGAGGCGCTCGTCGACGGTGGCGTTGACATGCTGCTGGTTGAGACCATCTTCGACACCCTGAACGCCAAGGCTGCGATGTTCGCCATCGACAAGTTCTTCGCGAACTGGGGCCAGAAGATTCCCGTCTTCGTCTCCGGTACCATCGTGGACAACTCCGGCCGCACTCTCTCCGGCCAGACCAACGAAGCGTTCTGGAACTCCATGTCCCACTCCAAGCCCATCGCGATCGGTCTTAACTGCGCTCTCGGCGCCAAGGACATGGTTCCCTACATCGAAAACCTGGCCAAGGCTGCTGACTGCTGGGTGTTCTGCTACCCCAACGCCGGGCTCCCCAACGCCATGGGTGGCTACGACCAGAAGGGCCACGAGATGGCGGGTGACTGCCGCGTGTTCCCCGAAAAGGGCCTGATCAACGCCATCGGCGGCTGCTGCGGTACCACCGAGGACCACATCGGCGAGCTCGCCAAGATGGTGTCGGAGTTCAAGCCCCGCAAGAAGCACCCCGTCAAGGACCTCATGCGCCTCTCCGGCCTGGAGCCCTTCAACTACGACCCCAACGTCAGCGACTACCGCAAGACGTTCATCAACCTCGGTGAGCGCTGCAACGTCGCGGGCTCCACGATTTTCAAGAAGGCCATCGTCGACGGCAACTACGAGAAGGCTCTCGCGATCGCCCTCAAGCAGGTCGAGAACGGTGCCCACGTCATCGACGTCAACATGGACGACGGCCTCATCGACGGCGAGGCCGCGATGACGCGCTTCGTGAACCTCATGGTTTCCGAGCCCGACGTGTGCAAGGTCCCTTTCATGATCGACTCGTCGAAGTTCCACGTCGTCGAGGCCGGTCTGAAGTGCAGCCAGGGCAAGTGCATCATGAACTCCATCTCTCTCAAGGGTGGCGAGGAGGAGTTCCTGAAGCACGCCACGGTTGTCAAGCGCCACGGCGCCGCTGTCGTGGTGATGGCGTTCGACGAAGAGGGCCAGGCCGCTACCGAGGCTGAGAAGGTGCGCATCTGCATGCGCGCGTACAAGCTCCTCGTCGAGAAGGTTGGCTTCAACCCCCAGGATATCATCTTCGATCCCAACATCCTGACCATCGGTACTGGTATGGAGGAGCACAACAACTACGCCGTCGACTTCATCAACGCCACTCGCGAGATCAAGCGTTTGTGCCCCGGATGTAAGATTTCGGGGGGCGTGTCCAACCTCGCGTTTTCCTTCCGCGGCAACGAGCCCGTGCGCCGCGGGTTCCACTCCGCGTTTTTGTACCACGCCTGCAAGGCGGGCATGGACATGGGCATCGTGAACAGCGCACAAGTAGAGGAGGATGTGTACGAGGACCTGGACAAGGAACTGCTGGAGTACGTCGAGGACGTGCTGTTCAACCGCTGCAGCAACGCGACGGAGCGCATGCTTCAATTCGCGGCGACTTTGGACGCCAAGTCCGGGCCCACGAAGCTCCGCAAGAAGAGCGCCGCCCCGGGAGGCGCCGGTGCTGCGAAGGCGGACACCAAGGCGTGGCGGAACCAGCCCGTGGGCAAGAGGCTGGAGCACGCGCTTGTTAAAGGCATTGACGAGTTCTGCGTCGCTGACACGGAGGAGTGCCGCGTGAACGGAGACTACCCCGGCCCGCTGCAGATCATCGAAGGCCCTTTGATGGACGGCATGAACGTTGTGGGCGATTTGTTCGGCGCCGGTAAGATGTTCCTTCCCCAGGTGATTAAGAGCGCGCGGGTGATGAAGAAGAGCGTGGGGCACTTGCTTCCGTTCATGGAAGAGGAGCGGCTGGCGAACGGCGGAACGGGCGAGGCCGCCAACGCCGGGGTTTTCCTGATCGCCACGGTCAAGGGCGACGTGCACGACATCGGCAAGAACATCGTGGCCGTGGTGTTGGGGTGCAACAACTTCAAGGTGATCGACATCGGGGTGATGTGCCCTAAACAAAAAATAATGGACGCGATTAAGGAACACAAAGCCGACATCGTGGGTTTGTCCGGCCTCATCACCCCGTCCCTGGACGAGATGGTGGACATGGCCAAAGCCATGGAGGACGCGGGTTTAAAAATACCGCTCCTGGTGGGCGGCGCCACCACCTCAAAGATGCACACCGCCGTGAAGGTCGCGCCCAGCTACAGCGGGGGCGTGATCCATGTCCTGGACGCGTCAAGAGCGGTACCGGTTGCGCAAACCTTGATGGACAAGAACAAAAGAGGCGAGTACCTCGAGGACATCGCGGAGACGTACGCGGAGATGCGGGAGGAGTTCTACGCCGGGTTGGAGGACCGCAAGTACTTGACGATTCAGCAGGCGAGGGAAACCGCTCTGGCCGCCGCGGTTGACTTCACGTCACCCGAACACCTCCCCGTGACCCCCAAGTTCGTGGGGGTCAAGGCCTTGGTGGACGTGCCTATCGCTGACGTCATCGACTACATCGACTGGAACCCGTTTTTCCAGGTCTGGCAGTTGCGCGGGCGCTACCCGAACCGAGGGTACCCAAAGATTTTCAACGACGACGCCGTCGGCGAGGAGGCGAAGAAACTTTTCGAAGAAGCGCAGACCATGCTCAAGATGATCATGGACAAGAAGCGGTTGAAGCTCAACGGCTTGATTGGCTTCTACCCCGCGAACACGGTCGGGGACGATATCGAGATCTACGCGGACGAGACCCGCGGGGAGAAGACGCACACGTTCCACACCCTGCGCCAGCAAGCGGAGAAGGACGTGGAGGAGCCGTACATGGCGCTTTCGGATTTCATCGCGCCTAAGTCCTCGGGCGTCAAGGATTACCTCGGCATGTTCGTCGCCACCGCGGGCATCGGGCTTGACGAGCTCGTCGCGGAGTACAAAGTCGCGAACGACGACTACTCGTACATCATGGCCGAAGCGCTGGCGGACCGTTTGGCGGAGGCGTTCGCGGAGCTGATGCACGAACAGGTTCGGAAAGACCACTGGGGGTACGCGAAAGACGAAGCCTTCAACTGCGACGACTTGCTCAAGGTGAAGTACCAAGGCATCCGCCCCGCGCCCGGGTACCCGACGCAGCCCGACCACACGGAGAAGGGCACGATGTGGGACCTGATGGACGTGGAGAAGGAAATCGGGGTGGAGCTCACGGAGAGTTTCGCCATGCTTCCGAGCGCGTCCGTCTCGGGGATGTACTTCGCGGGTAAATCGTCCACGTACTTCAACGTCGGGAAAATCCCCACGGATCAGGTCAAGGAGTACGCCGACCGCAAAGGACAGGATTTCAAAACCGCGGAACGGTGGCTGTCACCCATTCTATCGTACGAGCCGTAAGGGTTCGATTCGAAGGGGGAAAAGGGGATTTTAAGTTCGCGTGGGTTCGTTGTCCACCAGAACTAGTACATACGCAGGTGACTATTGTTGCAAATAAGTCACGCTGGGGACGAAAGCCGAACGCGGGCTCGCGAAAATGTGCGCCCGTCGGCCTCGTCGACGACGTTTTGTTTTTCCAGGCGGTGATTCTTTTCATTTTAATTTCAATTTATTCATCGCTCACTTTTGTGGTAGAATTACAACAAGCCCGGCGTGCCGACCGGCTTATATTGCGCACGGAACGTCCTCTCTCCGCCGCGAAAACAAACGGGCATCGATCCTCGCCAAAAGTCCCATTCGCCTTCGCGGAAATTTTGCCAATCACTTTATCGTCCTATCAACGCCCACCCCCCGCGGCTTGCAGGTACTCGCTTGTTTGCCCTCCGAAAGACACCCACGTGTTCGTGTCGTCGTAGTACCCCCACTCGTCGGCGTCGGCGGCGGTTTCTGTGTACCCGGCGCCCGTGTCCGCGCCGAGGCCGTCCAAAAAGTCATCCTCGCTTGGCAGCTGCGATTTTAAAAACTCAACCTCCTCCCGGTTCCCCGACGCGTCATCCCCGAACGAAACCCAGTTCCCGTTTTCGTCGACGTATCCCCAGTCCTCGTCATTGTCATCAGGCCCGTCCAAACTCTCGTAAGCGGCGCCTCCGCCGCCCTGCCACGCCGGCGTCCCGGGCGGAAGCGGCGGCTGGAACGATTCGTGTCCGCCGCCGCCAAGACGCATGCGCCCCATCGCGACGCCCAACCCGCCCGACCCGCCGCCCGGCACGAACGCCGCCGCCCCGGAGTTCATGGAGCCAGGGCCGGCCGACCCGCCGTGCCTCTGGGGAGGGCCGCCTGGAACGGCGCCGGGCGGGTTGTCCTGCTTTTGGGGGATGGAAGACGAGGCGCGAGATTTTGTCAATTTAATTGTGTCATTTTTGTCCCAGATCTGGCGCCGCGTGCTGTGCCCACTTGCGGGATGACGTCGTGGTTCGTGGAGCCGCGGTCTCGTGGGGCGTGATCCGAGGTTTCCCGATTCTTCTTAGCAAAGATCCCGACGGTGACCGCGGTGTGTCCCGACGTGAACCGCGGTTACCGTTGCGCGCACGCACCTTGGGCCGAACGTGGTCGTATCGACACTTATCCCCGTACGCGCAGTTCCCCGCGAGGTAGTACGTGCACACCGTGGATTTAGGCGCATCCATCTGATGGCTGAACCGACACCCGCTTCCGTTTCTACACGCGCCGTGCAGGAAGTACTTGCATATCTCTCGCGAGGTCATCCGGAGCTCTCGTGGACGCGAGGGGTGTGGCGACGGTCACCCAAGGTCCGCGTGTGTCTTGAATGGGGACGTGAAGAGGAGTCGGAAGGGAACAGAGTCTCAGAGATCTTTAAAACGGACACTCGCTTGTTTCGCTTTTTCATCGTCACACCGTGTCTCAAGACACACTCTGGGCCGCGCTCGCGGCACTCGCGCGCCTCCGAGCCGCGGGTCTTCTGGTGTCCGGTACGAGCCTCCCTGCTGGTTGGTACGGAAACGTACGATGCGTGATGACCGGGTTCAATCCTCGCGGTCGGTGACGCGGTTCACGTCCGGCGGGGTTGTGGATTTTTCCATCCCTGACGAAGCTGCTGGTTCGGGAAGAGTCGTGTCAGGTGGTGGTGTGTCAACATCCCGGAGCACGGCTGCAGCACAAGCGCAAGGTCCAAACACAACACCTAACACCCAACACCCATCCACGCTGAACGCCACAAACGTCGGGTTCCGCATGCTGCGAAACGCGGGGTGGCGGGTTGGGACGGGCCTGGGCAGACAAAATCAGGGCGCCATCGAACCGGTGCGGGTGGTACAGAAAACGTCGCGAAGAGGCGTGGGCGCGGCGGAGGCGGAGAGACGCGTACTGAATGTGGTGGGAGAAGAAAGAAAAGCAGCAAGGCAGGTCGAACCGGGAGGAGGAGTTTGGAAAAACAACAAAGCAAAAGAAGCTGAGCTTACAGAGAAAGGAAAAACGAAGACCAGCGCGGACAACGTCGGCGACGCGAAGAAGCGCGGGCGCGACGAAAGAAACGCCTTCGCCAGGGCGGCGGCGAACGATCTCAACTCCAGCGGAGATACGATCGATTTCAATCCGTTGCTTCGTGGAAGGCGGTCCGGACACGTGTCGCAGAATAACCCACTGCGAGGGCTGTTTTGAGACGGTGCTATGTTCAGCAGTAGTGTATAGTCTTTGTTTAGTAGTGGTAGTAGTGGTAGTAGTGGTAGTTGGGGATTCAGCGAAGGCCCGTGGGGATTCGATGGGGATTCATCCCCATCGAATCCCAATAGTCTACCGTACCCGCTGTTGTTTACCCATGATAAGTCGCGTTCACCGTCGCCTCGCCGTTCCCGTCGCCCACGGCTTCTGCGCCTCGAACTCGTCCCCGGAATCGTCCACGCTCCCCGTGGGCGGCGGAAGGCGTTCATCCCCCGGGACTTCGAAGGTCATCATCGCAGGCAACAACCCGGTGTTCATCAGGGTTTCAATCATCGGCCCCCTCAGTAACGACGTTGCCACTTTTTCTTTCCCGCTCGTAAGCAACACGCGCAGCACGCCGTTTCGAAGCACGCCTTTCACGACCCCCGAGCGCAACATCTCCTTCGTCAGCTCGGGTCGGTCAAGCAGCGCGTCCATCAAATCCAGGTCCAACACGCGGTCGATCATTCGCTTTTCAATCAACACTTTCAACACGTCCGCGCTTTCCGTGACCAAAACCTTGCCCACGCCGCTCTCCACGAGCTTAACCGCCAGCGCACCGCCGTCCGCGAGCATGCGCTTCGGGAACCCTTGCGCGAGAAGCGCGGCGACGACTCCGGCATCCAGCAACGCCTCGCCGGTACCGCCGATTTTACCAAGCTCCGCCAGCGACGCGCTACCGGATTGCTCCAGAAGCAAACCCACCTCCGCCGCCGCGAGCGGCGCTAGGGATTGAAACACCGCCTGCGACGCGACCGCGAACCCGATCAACTCTACAGGCACCGCGCTGTCCAGACGCGACATCAACTCAGACGGAATGAAGCGGCGCGCTTGCGCGAACGGGTCAATCTTGTTTTTATTTTTCACCGTGAAGGAATCGGCAGTCGTGGAAGCAGATGTGGAAGTGCCTGATGTACTTGTACCGCCTGCTGTACGTCGTGCGGTCGATCTCGCGTCGTAGTCAGCACTCGATTTCGTCTCGTCAATCTTCACCACGCACCCCGCCATCGTCGCCGCTGGCGCGCGGCTGTCCAGCTTCTGCATCTCGAACGCTTTCAGCCGCAGAGTTTCGGAAACCCGGCTTTTGTCGTGCGCCTTGATTTGCAAATTCAGATCGTACAGCCGTAAGCTCTCAATCACAATCGGGCCGGGCGCGCGGACGTACAGGTTGAACATCTTGCGGATGCCGTGGAAATCCAGTTCCTGGACAGTCACGCCGCCCAGACGAATGGAAACAACGCGCAACTCGCTTTTCGCTATGTCCCGGGTTCCCGGGTCCGTTTTCCAGTTATCGAGCACGGCGAGCAACGGCTGGAGCTGCGCGCGTAGCAACAGCTTCTCCACATGCATGCCGTCGCCTATTTGCAAATCGTGAATCACCACGCCGTCGGGGAAGAAACGCAGGGAGCCTTGGATTTTGACGTCCAGGCCTGTGATTTTCTCCAGCGCATCGACCACCAGCCCTCTGGACACCGCCCCGGGTGCGTCCCGCAAACTCCGGTCGAAGCTCCTGCGGCTTCTCCACCCCGCCTCCACGGCTACGCGGATAATACCGAGTGGGAACGCCACGTTCGTGTTTCCGGAGGACGACTTGACGCGAAAGGTTTCGGGAGATCTGGTTTCGGTCCCCCGAAGCTGACGTGTTTGGGGCCGCGAACGAGGCGCGGAAACTGCGGCGCGCCACTGGCGTTTTCCAGGCGCCGGCGCAAACGCAGGCGATAGCCCCCTTCCACTCGAGGAGGCCCCGCACCAATGCCGCGACGACATCGTAGTGTCGTCGCGCGCCTCCGGGACTGGAGCGGAGACGACACGTCCCGTTGCAAACACGTGGGTGAGCGCTCGAAAACGAACGAAACGAAAAGTTCTTATTTCGAAAAATCGAAAGCCTCTAGATCTGTCATCTGTGACCACACCACAACGACGCGCGCGCGCACAGAACCGTCCGCGATGGTCGTCGACGCGCCGCGCGGCGTCGAGACACGCGCGCGTAAGAGACGGCGGAACTTCGATGCTCAAGCGGGCGTCGTCATCCCCGGTCTTCCCTTCGAAGTCGTTGTCACGCACGTCCTCCGAGAAGAAAATCTACCCGATCCCGCGGACCTTGCGGTGCTTCGCGGCGCAAGTCGTGGGATGCGTGACGCAGTGGATGCGACGGGACGAAGAATTGAGGAGCTCGGTGAAGTTACCGCTGCTGCCCTTGGCTGTTTAACCACGCTTCGATGCCTGCTACGGCGAGGTCTTCTCGAGTATGAAGAACACCTGTGCCAGGCTGCGGCGAGGAGCGGACAGCTTGACGAGTTGAAGGCTTTGCGCGTGGAGAATTGCCAGTGGGACGAGGAGACTTGCGCTGGGGCGGCGGAGGGCGGGCATCTCGAGGTGCTGCAGTGGGCGCGCGCAAACGGATGCCCGTGGGATGCGAAGATGTTCGCCGCGGCGGCAGAGGGCGGACACCTTGCGGTAGTGCTAGCGCTGATAGACGAGGCGGGCTTAGACTTCAACAAGACGACGGATGACGATGCGCCGCTGGGCATGACGCCGCTGTTCCATGCAGCTCGAGAGGGCCACGAAGCGGTGGTGCGGGCGCTGACCAAGGCGGGCGTTGATGTCAACAAAGCGGAGAATAATGGCTTGACGCCGCTGTACATCGCCGCTGGAACAGGCCACGAGGTGGTGGTCTGGGCGCTGATCGAGGCGGGAGCGGACGTCAACAAGGCGAGGGATGACGGCGTGACGCCGCTGTTCATGGCTTCTCTAGATGGCAACGAGACGGTGGTGCAGGCGCTGATCGTGGCGGGCGCTGACGTCAACAAGGCGGCAGATGGCGGCACGACACCGCTGCACATCGCCGCATAAATTGGTCATGAGCCTGTGGTTCAGATGCTCCGGGATGCCGGCGCCGTGTGACGACGGAAACGACGAGGCGCGCACGTGCAGCGATGAGCGAGTAGAGGTGAGCGTGCGATTGAAAAAATACCACGTAGTACGAAGTTCGTAGATGATCCGCTTCCAAGTTTTCCCTGGACTTTCGAACATCAATATTTACCCCTCGTACACCACGAACATATGAGGTCTGGTCGGTTGGGTGTGGTGGAGAGATCGACTTCAATTGCAGTGTATGCGCAGATTGACGCGTCTCGAAACCACGAAACGGCTTTTGTGAGGTGAGAAAAGGACGATTGTATTTTATTTCACTGGGTACGCGTCTCTCCAGCGACACCCCGTTTCTCCCCAAGGCGGCGGCGGGGGCGGGGGCGAGGCGGTTTTCCGTCCCCGGGAACGTGTCCGGGAATGCTTTGAGGATTTGCAGGTACCAAATGCTCCTATGGGCAGTTAGTCACGACCGCTTCCGTTCGCGACGCGCGTTTCAAAAAAAGCCACGCGAAAACCCCGGTCCCCACGAATATCCCAAACAGCGCGAGCGCGTCTCTTTCGATGAACTTGCGATTTTACATAAAAGAAAGCATCAGTCTTGTATGGGCAAACAGTGTGCCGTGCCTGGATTTGGGAAAGCCTTACACACGTACCTTGGGGTGCAGTCCGAAGGTGTTTAGGTAGGTCTGGCCTGACACGTCAACTTCGATCATGGTGCCTTCGAAATCGGTGTCGAACAGAAACACCTGGTTTCTCATTTCGTTGGAAAGCACCGCGCCCCAGGCGTACCGGTACGCGCTGAGCCACTGCAGCCACCGCAGCCATTCCGGGATGGAGTCGATTGCGATGAGAAACCCTCCGAACATCGCGCTTAGCAGCAGCGTAAACGTGCTTATTAGGTTCCCCACGGCGGGCGAGCCTTTGTACGCCAGGGCGATCAGGGTGGTCAACGAGACCGTACAGGTGACGAACAGCTCCAGGATCCCAAGGAACACGAAAAAAGCGCCCGCATCTTTCTTCAAGCCCATCATCGTGTAGAAAATCACCGAGTACAGCGCCACCGCGGGCGCTCGGAGCACGGCGATGTCCGAAACCAGCGACGCGATGACGTAAGACGCGCACCCGTGGTACCCGGACTTTATGTCCCGTTGACGCGCTTTCGCTTACGATAAATAACCGAAAGTGTCAGTATTGTGTGGGAACACGCAGAGGCGGGATTTGGGAAAGCCTTACACACGTACCTTCGCTCGCGAGGCGGTCGGACGCGGAGACGGAGGCTAGGCCGAAAAACACGAGCGTGAAGAACAAACCCCCCGCGCGGTTTTGGAACCCCGCTAGGGTCAGCGGCGAGGAAAGGTACTGCGATTGTAAAAGAAAAGTGTCAGTCTTGAGTCTTGAGTATGGGTGTACTGTATTGGGCGATGTATGGACAAACAGTCACCAGCTTCGGTAAAACAGAGCACTTGTGATGTATGTAGTATACTTCCTTTTAATGACGGCCGTGTACTCAAACAGTCACAGAGGGGCAGTAAACAGTGTTGGGATTTGGGAAACGCGCAATACGTACCAAACACCCGAGCAAAGTGCTCGTGCCTATTCCCACCAAAAGGTGCGCCACCGCCAGCGCCGGGTCCCTTAGCAACGTAACGAACGCCCTCCAAAGCAGCACCCGCATTTCGGTGGCGAAGGAACGCCACTTCTTTGGGTGAGGCCCTTGGGTCGTCTCCCGGTCGGAGGGATGAGGGGAGTCTTTGCGGGGTTTGGAGTCGTCTTTGGAGTCGTCTTTCGCGACGTCGTCGAGAGTCGCCGTGGGAAACGCGGGTGACGCGCCAATCAGCTTTTCCCGCATCAAGGAATCGCTCGCAACCTCCAGGATCCACTCGCTGATGTCGACCTGGTATGGGTCGGTTGCGTCGCAAGAGGTGTCGGGCAGCGGCGGGCCTATTCCGAGTTCCCGGAACCGAGCGGCAGCTTGGTTCGGGTTCCCGCGCCACAGCGTCGTACCCCCCAGCCCGAGCAACAGCACTTGGTCCATCTGCCGAAACGCCCGCGGCGAGGGCTGGTGCACGGAGAACACAACCACTCGCCCAGCGCCAGCGCTGGCAAGGTGTCGCAACGTCGTGATCATGGAGTTCGCCGCGGACGCGTCAAGACCAGACGTGGGTTCGTCAAGCGCCAAACAAGAAGGCGACGCCACGAGCTCCACCGCGACGGCGACGCGCCGGCGCTCGCCGCCGCTCACGCCGGCGCCGCCCGCTGCAGCGCGACTGATTGGATCGGAGGCTTTGATACCCGGCGTCTTGACTGAGTCACCCCCGGTTTCCAAATCGATTGAAGAAGCATCAGTGCCTTGCTTTTTCTTGTCGCCCACTGCCCCGGACCCTCGCCCCCCCCACCCGCCGAGTTTGCGCCCGCTCCCGCCCACCAGTGAGTCGCGCACGTTCGAAAGCCCCAGTTCTTGCAGCGTACCCGCGACGCGCGCGCGCTTCTCCGCTTTCGCCATGAACCAAGGCAGCTGCAACTCCGCGGAGTACATCACGGTTTCCTCCACGGTGAGGTACGACAGCAGGTGGTTGTCGTCCTGCGGGACGTACGCCACGGCGTTGGCCAGCTGCTTCGCCGTGAGCGAGGCGCCGCTTTTGCCGGTGAGAGACACGACTCCGCCGACTTTCGCGACGCCGGTAACGCTTTGTTCCGTCCGCCCGGCGAGCACGTCCAACAGCGTACTCTTCCCCGACCCGGACGGGCCCATAATGGCCATCATCTCCCCCCTTGTGCAATTCCCGGAAACGCGGCACAGAAGCATTTTACCTGTGATGGAAGGTTCCAACGTTCGGGCGTTCGTGGGTTCCAACGCGCTTGGTTTCTTTTGGAGAAGCGCGGAAAACGGGGACTTGAAAAAACCGAAAATGCCGCCGCCGCGTTTTGCCGCGCACGTCACGTCTGAGAACCAAAGTTCAGACGCACCCGCAGCGGCGGTTTCTTCCACGGCGTTCGCGTGGGTCACCGCGAGAAAAGCACGTCGTTTTTCGCGGTGCAGGTACCAGAATAGAACCAGAACTGCGGCGGCGATTATAGCGGACGGCGCGACAGCGGAGGCAATTGTGTTTGCTTTGTTGGCACCGCCACCGTCCCCACCGATCACCACACCATCAACTGTTAAGTCACCGAGGGCGGGGGCGGCGCTTTCCTCGGCGGTGAGTTGTGCACCCGCCACGGCGCGCAACAGCTCTTGCGCTTTGCTTCCCTCAGGAGCGTCCTCGGGGAGGACCGCGGCGGCGTCGGTCAGGTCGTCGAAGTTGGTCAGGTCGTTTGACTCGGGAGCGTCGGCGTCCGCGACGTCCAGCGTCTCGGTTTCTTCCGTGGGATTGTATTTCCGTTCCAGGCCGTCGATGCAGTCCGGTATATCGCCGCACTGCGACGCTACTTGCATCATCCCCATAAGCGTCACGCCGCCTTTGCGTTGTAACGTCGAAAGGTGCGTAAACGCGCACGACTCGAACGGAATTGAGGTGGCGCCTCGAACTTGGTAGCCTGCTTCCAGTAAGCGGTCTGAAAGGTCGCATATGCAGGAGTCGCACAAGCCGTCACCTTGGGTCCTCGGGTCGCACCGCTCCCCAAGGGTAGGGTCTACGCGCACGGTGGAGATGTCAATACTGCACGTCGCGTCCGAACCCTCGAACGGGCCGAACTGCGCGCGTACGGGGGGGGTGCACAGGAAAGCCACGAAAAGAAACGAAAGGACACGAAAGGAGCACAGGGTGGTTGCGTTTGTGTTTGTCATGACACGCGCCGGTCGGGTGATGCGCGGGGCACGCGAACGGGCACGTGAGGCGAACGCGAGAGCCATTGCCGATGGGGGCGTGACCCAACTTCACGCGCGCGGCGGTCGTGCCAGGCGGTCTCCCGAGAGTGGCGGCGTGTGCCCTTGGACAAACGAAAACGAGCAGAACCTGGCTGCCTGGGAATCGCCGAAAGTGCCAGCCAGCCTCGAAAAAATCAGGCTGCAGACAATGACAAAAAGTGGAAGACACAACGTGTCGCGCGGCGGGGTTGCGTCTCCCCGAGCGCGATGCCCCCTTTTTTCGGGTGGCCGCGGAAACCGCCGGCGGACCCGTACGGCAAGGTTGCGGAGCTTGCGAAGCTGACGTGCGAGACCCCGCCGTTCGGCACTGTTGGCCCCGATGCGGAGCTCGTTCGCGCGTTGAAACAGGAAGTGCGACGGGACGAAAACGCGATGGGCCGGGTACACGACGTGCTGTGTAAGGCGCTTGCGCACAAGGAGTGCGGCCCTCGATCGCACGCCGTGTCCGTGTTCGACATCCTGTTCCACCGGAGCGTGGTGTTCCGTTCGTTGGCGTTGGTGTCGCTTGATGTTTTTCTGCATTTAGGCGTGGGGACTGATGGGGACAACCATCCGCTTCCCGGGCCGCCAACAGAAACTCGACAGCTCATCGACAAAGCCGTGGCGGCGTTGGAATCCTGGAACGACAAGTTCGGTGTTCACCACCCACGGCTAGCACTGGCGGTGAGGTTCGCGAACGACTCGCTCGGGGCGGACGCCCCAGCGGCGAGGGCGGCGGCGACGCTAATTGCGAATCGCAAATCGCAGAGACGCGAAAACGCGCGGCTCGTGGAGCGGTGGCGCCGCGTCGAATTGGAGTTGCCGCGACTCACGACACTGGCGGAAGAAGCGATAGACTCAATGCGGTCGTGTTTGGGGGTGGTGTTGGGAGGGGGGGATGCGTGGGGCGATGCGTGGGGCGATGAGACACACGAAAACGAAAACAACGACGAAGGCGAGTGGGAGGACGTGGACGCGGACGGTACCGCGGATTCGGGTAACGCGGATGACAAGACATTCGCGAACGCATCGTACCCTAAAACTGTGTTACCTGAAGTGTTACCCGAAGTGTTACCTGAAGTGCCCATATCGGTCACGGAAACCCTCCAAAACCGCCAAGCACTCGCGACGCTTCGCCAAGCCTGTCTCCTCGCGAAGACGCGGTTTGTTCCCGCGCTCGCCGCGGCGTCGTCGCTGCTGGCGCGAATCGCACCCGACACGGAACTCGGCGCGCCGGGAGTCGCGGGGGAGGTAAGAGCCGCGGGGCTCAACACCATCGCCGATTTGAAGCGCGAGCTGTGTTTGTACATACGCAGGTGCGCCTCAGTCGGAATTTTGGAAGCGGGTTTGATGGGTGATACCGCTGTAGGTGCAGGTATAGACGATATAGGTACCGGCGATACGGATGGAACACAAGCGAACGCGGGTGCGGCGCAAACACACAGCGGCGCGCTGGTGGTGACCGTGCCTCGGTTGGTCGCCGCGCCGCCGCGCGACGAAGAAGAGACGCCTCAAGAGGGAGACACCGTGGCGCTGGATGCGCTGTTGGAACGCGCGCGAAGGCGCCGAGGAAGGCAAAACGCGGTGAGTGAACGCCCGAAACCGCGAGACCCCGGTACGCCGTTCTGGATGGGTCGGCCGTCGACATCGCAAAGCGCCGCCGCGAAAACCTCCGGTCTGGACGCTTCACTCGGGTCAGTTGACTCTCGCGCTCGCAAAATCTTCGCCTCGAGGGAAGCGTCCAAACACAACCTATCGGTGATGCGGGAGCTCGGCGAATCCGGGGTGACGCACAGGGACGGGGTTTCCGGGTTTGGAAACGTCATGGGGCGGCGACGCGAACTCGAGGCGAACGAAGACGCCGCGCGCGCTTTGGCGGAAACGGAAGCGCGCGAGGCCAAGCGCAAGCGTGACGAACCGACGCCAAAGCAGAGAATAGAGGCGCGACTGAAGCAGATGCGAGCCAAGGGGAAACGGTGAAATTGGAAGTAGTCGGTAGGAAAAGTAGTGTGTAGTCAACGTCTAGCTAGTATCTATCGGCGCGTGTTTGGTGTGACGACACGTTGCGTTCGCGCAATCGCGCGTCTGTGTTCTTCATCAATTCCCTCCGTTCGTCCCTCGGCCCGCGAAGCACATCAGCGGGTGCACCCACCTCGCGACTAACCTGCACGCCCTGATGGCAAGACCGAAAAGACCGCGTTCTGGGCGTGTTTGCGGTCGTGAAGAGTGTGGGACCGGGACAAGAGCGCCGGAATCTTGCGTCCGCCCGAGGAAAGGGCCGAGCCGAGCTTGGTTCGTTACCGCCGGCGAACGGCGCGGAAGCCCGGCGATCGAACCCGCGGGAGTCGCGTCCGAGGGCGGAGTCGTTTTCGCGTCGACGGGGGGGGGGGGCGACACCGTTCTCTTCGGGGGCCGGATCGCCTTCCGGTGCTTCCGAAACGCTTCCTGGAAAACTCCCTCGTCTTCCGCACTTGCAATGTTCGTTTCGTTGCCGGGAACGTCGGACGACGAAGAAGAGGACTCCTCGGCGTCTTCGTCTTCCTCCTCTTCTTCGTCTTCCATGGCTTTCACCATTTCAGTGATTTGCTGCTTCAATAAAAGGGTCGCGGCTTCCCGGGTAGGAGCGCCCGTTTCCGCCATAACCGAGTCCAACCACCTGGGTCGTTCCTCCAAAACACGATCAAGCATGCGCGTAGCTTCCTCCAGACAGGTAGCAGCTTCGGCGATCTCTAAGGCGGCTAACTGCACGGCGGCGTACTCTACTTTGCTCGACCGGAGGGCTGGTGGTTCCTCCTTCTTCTCCTCGGCGTCGACGGGGGGAGCCGCCGTGACCTCGGGGGCAGGCGTCACCTCGGGGGAGGTCGTCATCTCCCTCATACGACGCATTGCAGCGAGGGCGGCGGCTTCGGTACTGCCGCTGACGGCGGGGTCCCAACCTAATTTGTTATCCACGCGCTCTTGCATGGAGTCACACATCTTGTTGGCCACATCGAAGTCCCCCCCATTCGCCCTCAAATCTTGCAAGATTTTCAGCGCTTGTGCATCGATCGCGGATTCCGGAGTAGGAGCGCCCGTTGTTGCCATCATCGCACGCACCAAGGCCGTGTCATTCCTCAAAATATCACGCATGCGCTTGACTATGATAGCGTCTTCCACCGCTTCGCGCCGATCGGGGGCGGGGGCTCTTACAGTTTCTTTGTGGTTAATGGCTGCGACTTTAATGTGTTCGCGGAAAGTATCCTCGAGCACGTCTTGCCCTCCTAATTTGTCCGTCAGAAAATCGTAGTGTTCGGATTCCTTCCCCGGCGTTGCCGCGGGCAACCCATTCAGCATTGCCTGCATGACTCCCTGCATCACGTAATCCAGATCGAGTTCCCGAGTAGAAGCGTCCGGTCGTCCGCCCGCGATCAACCCGAGTTGATCGATCAACTCGGGTTCGTTCGTCATCAGCGCGCGCAGGCGGCTCAAAAAAGACGCCTCAAACTTTTCTTTTTTCACCGAAACCTCTTGCGCTTTTTCTTTTTTGCGCAGCAGGAGGGCTGCTTCCTCCTTCTTCCCCTGTTCCTTGAGCCACGTCGTCATCCGTTCCCTCCATTCCGCGCACCGGTACGTGTCTTCCCGGTACACCGCCTGCGTCTTCGCCAGACGCGCCTGCCGTTTTCGCGAGTGTTCGTTCCACACGGAAGTTGCGCGTCGAAGCGCGAAGGATGTCATCTCCTCGGTCACCTCCCCGAAGCAGTGCATCTCGTCCACCAGAAGCACCAGCTCAACGCCAGGGGCTTCGGCGCGAATCACGGCACGCACCGCACCGCGCGCGTCCTCGTACTCGCGAAGAAACACATCGTGCGACTGCAGAACGTTCATACCGCACTGGGCGAGACGTGTCTGTCCCTGTGGTCGTGTGGTCACGAGATCGTAGCAATGAAAGGACCACCCCGACTTTTCGTCTTCTTGGACGTGTGCCGACAAGACGTGCTGACCGAAATCGTCTGCGCATTCGTGATGCGACCCCGCGACGTCATCACGACGCGCGCCTCACCGCACGCGCCATGATCCCCGTGAACATCATCACGGGCGTGCTCGGTGTTGGCAAGACCACGGCTATCCGGCACTTGCTCGCGCAGCGCCCGAAACACGAAACCTGGGCGGTGGTGGTGAACGAGTTCGGCGCGCTCGGCATCGATGGGGCGGTGTTGGACACCGCGGGCGGTTTCGCGGAAAAGGGCGTGTCCGGTCAGTCCACCACCGGAGGGGGCGACGGCGGCGTGGTGGTGCGTGAGGTCGCGGGGGGTTGTTTGTGCTGCGCCGTGTCTGCGCCGTTTACGGTGGCGGTGACCCAGGTGTTGAGACGGGCGAAACCGCACCGGTTGCTCATCGAACCCAGTGGGATGGGGCATCCTGGAGGGTTGTTCGATGCGTTGTCCACCGAATTCCTCAAAGGCGCGCTCGACCTGAAAGCCACGATAGCGCTGGTGGACATTTCTCTGTTAAATTCGGAAAATAAAAAGAACGAGCTGTTCAACTCAGAAGCGTTCCAGGACCAAGTCAACTGCGCGGACGTGGTGGTGGGGACCAAGGCTGACCTGGCCACCGCGGAAGATGTCGCGCAATTCACGGAATGGGCGCAGTCGCTTTACCCCGCAAAGTCAAAAGTCGCGGTGGTCGCGAACGGCGAGGTTGACTTGGCCCTGCTAGACACGCCGTGCGGGCTGGTGTGCGCGCCAGTAGGAGGTGCATTCGAGCTTTCGCAAGGAGGGGGAGGTGCTTTTACGTCAGCGCACAGGAAGAAGGCGGGCGCGCTATCGAAGAAGACGGAGCCGCAACCGGGGGCGTCGACGCCACAAAACACGATTCCGGCGCCCACAGTTGGGAAACCCAGCCAGGCGCTCGGCGGCACTGCTGAGTACAAAACCGCCGGACTCGTGTTTCACCGGGACGAAGTTTTTTTACGGCACAGCTTGAAAGCGCTGTTTGAATCTTTAGAAAAGCACCCAAGCGTGGTACGGTGCAAGGGGGTGTTACGAGTGGGGAAGGAGTGGGTCGCGCCGCGGTTCGGCGGGAAACGCGCGCGTGAATCTGAATCTTCAAATCAATCTTCCGAAACTAAATCCGGCGACGACGAATCGCACGAATCCGGAAAATCTTCCGTGACGTTGTTTCCGGTCGCGTACCGGCGGGATTCGCGCATCGAAGTCATCGTGAAAGTTGTTCCCCCCCCATCCTGGGATGGCTCGCGGTTGAAGGCGAAGGGGGGTGCTCTTCCGGAGTTTGACCCCTTGGGTCTTGAGTCGTTACACCTCCAAACCGGAACCGGGGAGGACGCCGCGCGAAACGACGCTGCGTCCGACGGAAAAACGCTCGACGAGAAAATCGCAAGCGCGGGCCACGCCGCCGCGGCGTTTGACTGGGTCGGGCTGGAACGAGCGGTGCGCGCGGCGCTGAAACCGCCGCGAGCGAGCTGACCGCATTTTGAGAGTGAGTTAGAAACTCGATAGTTCTTTCATAGATTATTACTAGCTAGCTAGGGTACTATTTAGATAAAGCTACCAAGGGCTATGTTATCATAAGGCCCTTGAAGCTACAACTCTTTGTGCGTCGTTTCCTCGAACCACCCCAAATACGCGCCGGCTTTCCACGCCGTCGCAAACGCGAGCGCCGCGAACGCCGCCGCCGCCGTCGCGTTGAGCGCGGCGACGGCGAAGACGACGCTTTGTGGGGTTTTCGTTTTCGTTTTCGTTTTCGTTTTCGTTTTCGTCTGCGTCTGCGTCTGAGTCGGAGTCCGCGTCTGCGTCTCGTCTCCAGTCTGTACTGACGTCGACGCTACCGAGGTGGACGCGGCCGCGCGCGCGGAGACGACCGATCCTTTCCCTGAGACGACCGATCCTCTCCCTGGAACAACCGACCCCTTCCCACTCAATGGAACCTTCCGAACCCCGAACCCACTTCCGGCGATGTCCTCCACGTCGCCGGCGTTTGTGGAAAATCCACCCGATGCACCCGCGCGAAGCGCGAGTTGCCCGCACGCCCCCGCGATGTCCTGCCCCATTTCCTTTCGCACCGTGGTCCTGTGATTGAAAGGCGGCTGCGCCAACACCACTTGCATCGCCTGCACTGCTTCTGGGGTGGGCGGCATGTGACCCATAGGCGTGTCCGTCGGGTTGAACGGAATCAGGTTGATAATGACGTCTTTCCCTAACAACAACTGGCCCAGTTCAACCGCCAGTTCCGTCGTGTCGTTCACCCCCCCAAGCACGCAGTACTCGATCATCGCCCGCGTTCGCGACCGCGACCCCGCTTGAAGATAGAAATCAAGCGCCCCCATGATCTTCGCAAGCGGGTACGCCGTCGCGGTGGGCACAATCGCCTCACGCAGGGTCTGGTTGGGCGCGTGCAACGAAAGCGCCAAACGAACTTCCGGGAACTCGGTCGTGAGCTGAATCATTTTCGGCACCACGCCCACCGTGGATACCGTTATTCTGCTTTTCGCGACGGCGAATACCCGGGCGTCCGACATCGGGCCGATACAAGAAATCACGGCGTGGAAGTTGTTCAAAGGTTCGCCCATTCCCATGAACACCACGTTCGTCACCGCGGTGGGGCGCGCTACTGTGTTTATTGTGTGCGCCGCGGAGACGCCGACAGGTACCGCGTCGTGCTGTGTTTTTTTAGCGACATGATCCTTCGTATCCTTCTTCCTCTTTTCCATTTCGCCAGCCACAACAAACCCGCGCGCGTGCGCGAGTTGTTCCAGAATCTCACCAGAGGTCAGGTTGCCGAGCTCACCCAGGGTACCGGTAGCGCAGAACGTGCAGCCCATCTTGCACCCGATTTGGGAGGAAACACAAAGCGTGTTCCGCCCGTTGTCGTGTCGCATCAGCACCGATTCTATTCGGTGGCCGTCCACTAGTTTTATCACAAACTTGGACGTGCCGTCGATGGAGACTTGCACCGATTCCACCGTGGACGTGAACAGCGCGAACTCGTTACACAAACCCTCCCGTGCGAAGCCAGGCAGGTTGGGAATCGAGGAAAGATCCACCCCACGTAAACCTCGGTCCGCGGCCGCGACCGCGGCGGCCTGGATGGTGCGGCGGTGCCGCTCCGCGGTGTCGGCTTTGCCAACACCGAGCCCTTTCTCCAGAAATGCCAAAAGAGCGGGCGCATCGAAGAAAGAGTGACGCCCGAGCTTGCGCTTGGGCGCCATTTTCGCGGTCCGCCGCGGCTCTAAGCACCGCGGACCGCGTCGAGAGATACACGCCGAAACAACAGGCGGAGGCGCGGCGTGCGCGCCCGCGCCGCGGACTGAACAGGGAGGGTGCTTCTTCAAAAAAATAGAAACGTGGTTTCTGTTGCAGTCGGCGGCGAAAACGACCGCCGCCAAAACCTTCTCCCACCGCATCGTGTTCGCCAGTGCGCGGTCGCGCGGGACGGGGCGAGACGGTTCTTACGACTCGGGTTCTGGCTATAAAGGCGTGCGCTTGATAACAACACGACGTACGGTTTAGGACGCGCGTTCTTGACGAGTCGGTTCCGTCACGGCGGCGACGAGGACGCCGCGTGTCTGCGGAAGGCCGGAAGCACCTCGGAATCCCCAGAAAAAGGCGGCACTTCTTGTCGGCGACCGCCCATCCCATCCCACGGCGTCTTAAGACATAGATTCACAGTGCGGAACATTTGGTAGTGTGTTGCTTGACCTTACGATAGAAACTGATACACACAAACAACCCAAAACAAGTGGTCCCACGATGGCCGAGCTCGCGATTCTCGAGCAGTGCGCGTTGCATCCCGAGGGCATTCCCGACAACGACTTGGCATCTACGATCGGGCACATCCCGGTGGGTGAGCGCGCCATCGCGATTAACTCGCTGCTTTCGCAACGCAAGCTGCAGATCTTCCGGGACGGGGATGTTTTGGTGTACAAAACCGTGAAACAGGACGAGGCGGTTAAGTTCAAGGGCTTGGCGTCGGAGGATTTGCTGGTGTACCAGATAATCCAGCAAAGCGGAAACACGGGAATTTGGACGAAAGAGCTGAAGCAAAAAAGCAATTTGCCGCAAACGCAAATAAGCAAGATATTCAAGAGCCTCGAGGCGCGGAAACTCATCAAAGCGGTGAAGCACGTGGCGCTTCAGAACAGGAAGGTGTACATGCTTTATGAGCTGGAACCCAGCTCAGAAATTACCGGCGGCGCGTGGTACACGGAGCACGAGTACGACGCGACGTTCATTCACGTGTTGCGCGAACAATGCGTGAAGTTCATTTTGTAAGTATTTCCCACCCACCACATTTCGCCTCCCTGAGTGATTGCCCATACACGACTGACATTTATTTTATTTCAATCAGATCAAAAGGCGCGGTGACGCTCACGGACGTGTGCGATTTCGTGAAACAAACCAAGCTGTCGCACGTGGATCTTGGGCCGGAAGAGGTGCTGCAGATTGTTAATACCTTGGTGTACGACGGGAAGGTACGTGTTGCGTTTCCCAAATCCCGCCTCCCTGTTTTCCGATTGTCCAGAGTAATTACAATTTGTACTCATACAGTAAGAGTACAAATTTGTACTCATACAGCATGAGTACTCATACTCATACTCATACAGTACACATTTACGGAATACTGACACTTTTCTTGAAAACTCCAAAGGTTGACGCGCACGAAGAGGTCGAACACAGGGACAACCTGGCGAATGGCACCGACTTGGACGACGACGTAGGCGACGCCGCCGGGGGAAGCGACGACGACTTGGACTACATGGAAAACGTCATCGTGGTGTACCGCCCGGCGTCGCTGCCTATTCCCGAAAGCTCAGCGTTCACCGCGGTGCCGTGCGGGGTGTGCCCTGTGTTCAACGAGTGCGCGCCGGGCGGGCTGGTGTCGCCCGAAACCTGCGCGTACATGAAGGACTGGCTGAGCTTTTAGCACTCGCGGCTTTTGCTTTTAATCAGGACCGATAGGTTAGCACGTACGAACGCGACGAGTCTTGTGCGTCAGTCTCGCGGTGTAGGGTCTGCGCGCGCGCGGTCCCGACCACAGGACACTGCCTGCGGTTACCAAGGCGACCCGTACAGTAGACTAGTCTCCCAACTCCGCCGGTACTACCCCCCCCCCTCGCACTATCGCTCTATTGGTTTCAACTCCGGGCCTGCGCTAAGCGCCCTCCATGCTAACACGCAAAACGCAAACACGTGAAGCCCCAGGGCGTACAGAAGCGCGAGGGAGCGCCACCCGCCCGAGCGCGAGAGGTGGCGCCCGGCGCGAATGCCGATCTTGTCCACGCGCCGCGCCGCGCTCGCGACTCGCTGGCGAACGCCCGCCGGACCACCTTTTCGGGCGCTCGCTTTCAACGGACGCTCGCTTTCACCGGGAGCTCGGCGTTTCAAGCCGCCTCCACTCACGGCTGACCCGCTGTCACTCGCCACAGAGTGCTCCCTTGTCACCCGCCGTCGCTCCATCAGCGCCTCCGCCACCGCTTGCTCCAACGCGAGTTTCTCGCGCGCCAGGGTTTGCGTTTCCAACCGCCGCGACAATAGCTGCGCGGCGAGGCTTTCCGCGCTTTTCTGCAAATCGGCGGTTGTTTCTTCCGTGTGTTTCCGCGTTCTGTGCGAAGACGACACCGCTTGCGACGACCGCGCGGCGCGACGCACGGTTTCCTCACCAAGAAGCGTTGCCAAATCTTGCGTTGCGGCGGAGACCTCCAGGCGCAGACGCGCGGTCTCGGCGCGACGCAACAACGTTTTTGACGTCGACGTCGACGTCTCCGCTGAAGCCTTTTGTGTTTCTTTTTCGTCCAGTGCAGCGGACAAACACGCTTCCTCCAAAACCTTCGCTTCCGCGGACAGCTCAGCTGCTCGTTTTTCCATCCCCCGCGCGTCTTCGTTCCGGTTCGCCGCGAGCGCCGTGGCGCGCAAAAGCGCGTCGTGAAAATCGCCCTCGTCGCCACCCAACGCGTCGCGCTCGCGTCGCGCGGCTTCTGTCGCGACTTGCGTTAGTTCCTGTGTCTCGGACTCAATATCCCGTTGCAGCGCCACGTGTTGCTCCTTCGCATCCGCCGCCTCGCGCGCGCGTACCGTCTCCGCCTCCGTCGCGGCGGTGATTGAGCCGTCGCGCGCCGCTTTCGCGGTACGTGCCTTTTCTTCCAAAACCACCAGCGCAGCCACAAGCGCCGCGAGTTTCCCTCGTTGCGCACGCACAACCGGGTCACTCGTCTCATCAAGCACGTCCTCGGGCTCGTACCCACCCTTTACCTGGTGGCCATCCCTGTTGCTGCCAAGCCCCAACCTCAACCCTAACGCCTGGACACCCGACGCCGTCGCGACCGCGCCGGGATCCCGCGTAAGCAAATCCTCCATCGACTCGTCGTACCCCGACCCGCGTCTTGCCGGAATAACCTCCGCCGCCAACGCGTCAACCTTGTTTAGCTGCTGCTCCAGGAACTGCATGGCGAGTGGACGAAGCGCCGCGCGCACGGTGCGCGCGGTCGGGTGTGTTGGCCACGACGCGGGGCTTTCTCCAATCTGCTTTGTTTTGCCAATAAAAACGAGGTTCCTAAGATAAACTCAGCAAAAGGTGCCTAATTTTATGTTTTACATCCAAGCTCATCACGTTCGTCACCTCTCCCGTCCCCATCCAAATTCACCCCCCCCCGCCAACCGTAGCGCCTGCGTTAGCGACTCTATCCGCTTCACCGCCTGCGCCAGCTCCGATTCCCGCTCCTCAGCCTCCGCGTCCATCTCGGCTTCCCTGTTCGAAAACCGCACGAGCTCGTCACGCAAACGCTCGGTTTCCGCGCATGCGGCGGATCCGTGATTGTTTCCTGTGTCACCTGTGTGGCGCGTGCTTGTTTCCCGTGCTTCTCCGTTTGTCCGTCCTCGCCGTCGCATCACGTCACTCTCGTTCTCGTCGCGTTCATCAAAATCCAGCGCGTTTTCCTTTTCGCGTTCCGCGACAAGCGTCTCGAGCTTCGCGTTGGATTCATTTACCAACAACCCCACGTGTTCCTCCACGGCCTTGAGGTGTCTCAACGCGTTCGCCTTGGTTTTCGCGGACTGCGTGGTCTCCAAGCTACTCCGTGTGCGCAAGCTCGCCAGCTCCGCTTCGAGGTGGTCGTTCCGTCGTGCCAACGCGCGCGCTTTGGAGGAGGTACCGGAATCGCGCGTTCTTTTCGTCTCGCCTCGGTGCGGGTTTGTCTCGTTTGTTTCGTTCGTGCCGAACACCGGGCTGGGCGGCACCAGCGCCTTGTTGCCGTGCCATCCGCGGTGCGACGGGGCCGTGAACCCACCAACACCCGCGAACAATGAGAAGTCCTCCTCCGCGAACAAAGGGTTGTCCACGGCGGCCATGGCGGGGACCCCGGCGCGAGACACACTCACGAAGCCACACACGCATCTCGAACATGAAAGCGGGGGAAAGACAGAAAGAAATTAGAGACCCATTTTTTGTTGCGAAACGCCTGCAGCGCTTTTTTCGGTCTGATGACAGTCAGCAATCGCGACGGTTCGTGACCGTGGGTGTTGATCGCGGATCGTCGGTCGGCGAATCGTTTCAACGCGCGTGAAAGAGATTGGTTCACCGAAAATAAAAATCGCGGGAAGCTGGTCGTCGCTGCCACGTTTGCTTCTTTTCGTGGTTGGACGTTTACATTTGTCATTTCCTTGTCATTTTTTGTCACTGCAGGTCTGCACTGCAGCAGACATAACGCTACACGTCACGCGACTGTTTTTAACTGTTTTTCGTTATGCACATGTCGGCGGCGAGTGTCCCCGCCAGTCGTTCGCGCACGCCCGCGCGTTCCGCACGAATTTCCCCCTGCCTTCCCCCAACCTCTCCCCCGCGTGACGCGCCGCCTTCACGATGGCGGCGATGAAGGGCGAGAAGGTGAGGCTCGCCTTTGAGCGCCTGTCCTACACTGTCCCGGTCAAAGGATCGGCCGTGGCAAAGGCGCTTTTGACCGACATCAAAGGCGAGGTGACGTCCGGCCACGTCCTGGCGATCCTCGGCCCGTCCGGGGCTGGGAAAACCACGCTTCTGAACATGCTGACGCTTCAGCAAAGCGGAGGCACCCCTACTGGGTACATCAACGTCAACGGCGAGCCCCTCACGACCGCGCTTTACGACCGCACGTGCGCGTACGTGGAGCAAACCGACACGTTATGGGCGTCGTTAACCGTGCGCGAGCACCTGGCGTACGCCACGAGTTTGTTCCGGCCCGAGCTGGACGAAGACGCCAAGGCCGTTGCGGTGAACTCGTTGTCCACCGCGGTTGGGCTTGAGGAGTTCATGGACACCAGGGCGGGTAACGAAATCACTCGGGGGCTTTCCAGCGGCAACAAGCGACGGCTCTCCGTGGCGCTGGCGCTTGTCAAGCAACCCAACATTTTGTTCCTGGACGAACCCACGTCAGGCGTCGACTCCGCCTCCGCCGTGCGCATGATGAGTTTCCTTCAGAAAGTCGCCGCGGAGCAGAACGTCGCGGTGGTGTGTACCATCCACCAGCCCCCCGCCAGCGTGTTTGCTGGTTTCGACAACACCATGGTGTTGTCGTTGGGCAAAATCGCGTACTTCGGCAAGGCGAGCGCGATGGGTGCGTATTTAACCTCCATCGGCAAGGCCCCGCCCGCGGACACGAACCCGGCGGAGTTCATTCTTGACTTGGTGAACAAGGACTTCACGTCTCTTGTTGGAGTCAAGGAAGTGCTTGACGCGTGGGGCGAAACCTCCGGCGACGCCTTCGGGTGCGACGACAAAGTCGCGGACGGCAAGGCGCTGTCGCTTGTGGAGCGCGGCGTGGAAACGAGTTTCGGGAAACAACTCGCCGTGCTTACGGACCGGTCGTTCCTCGTCGCACGAAGGGAACCTCTGGCGTACCTGGTTCGCCTCGTCGCGAACTTCGGCGCCACGCTGTTTTTCGGAATCATCTACATCGAAACGCGAGAAAAAGTCCAAGCGCAAATCAACTCCAGGACGTTTTTCCTGATGTTCTGCATGGGCATCCCCATGCAGTTCATCTTGGTACGTGTTGCGTTTCCCAAATCCTGACACACTGTTTACGGACCCGTTCGTGACTGTTTCCCGTGTACTACTGCCCGTAACAACTGTTACAACCACACACGGCACAACCGCACTGTTTGCCCGTACAGCGCACCCGTACTCAAGACTGACACGTTTCGTGTAACAATCACAGGTCTCGAACTTCATTTACCACTACCAGTGGCTGTCCCTTAAGAAGGAAGTCAAAGACGGGATGTACCACCCCACCGCCGCCGCGGTGGCGAGCTGGATCGTCCAGGCGCCCATGATGTTCGTCCTGGCGTTGTCATCGCTGCTGCCGATGTACGTCATCGGCGACTTGCCGTGGTCATCCTTCGGCATCGTGCTCGTCATCTACGCCGTGGCGTTCTGGTCCTTCGAAGGCTTGGCGCAGATGCTGAGCGTTTTTTCCAATGTCATCATCGGTCTGTTCGCGTTTCTCAACCTGTACTTCGCCGCGTTTCTGTTCTGCGGCATGTTCGTTGATCCCGAAGACGTGATCTGGCCGATCCGAACGTTCTGCTACTTCATGCCCCTGGGCTGGGCGCTGCAGTCGTACATGCACGGCTTGATGCACGACATGCCCGATCACAGCGGCACGGTGGCGTGCGTACCGGGCGCAATCGTCAACGCCACCGGGAACGTGTGCACCTCCCAGGGGTTCTATTGCTACTCCGCTGACGATCCTTCCGGAGCCGTGTGCTACGGCAAGGACGGGGACACCATTTTGGAGTCCCTCTCCGTGCAGTTCACCATCTTCGGAGACGAAGGGCACTACGCGAGGAACATCGGGTTCATCATCGCCTTCGGAATCCTGACACGCGTGGGGTACGTCACCCTGTGCTACGTGAAAACCAAGCTGTACGGAGGCCAAGCCCCTGGCGCGCCGTCCAACTCCGTCGCCGTCGCGATCCTTTCGGGTGACGAATCGGATGACAACGACACAAGGGGGGGTAACAAAGTCGTGCCTCGTTCCAAGTCGGGCGCGGACATCACGCTGTCCGAATTGGAAAAATCCGCCATGGACGCCTCCGCGGCGACGCGCAAAGCCGACGGCACCGGCGTCGTTTTCGCATTCAAAAACGTTTCCTACTCCATCGCGAGCAAAAAGAAAAACGAGCCCGACACGCGAGTGTTACAAAACGTCTCAGGCAGCGTCAAGGAGGGCGAGATCCTCGCAATCGTCGGCCCGTCCGGCGCGGGCAAGACCATTTTGCTGGACGTGCTCACTTTCAACAAAGGCCCCGGCGCGCCGAGCGGCGAGATTTCGCTGAACGGCGAGAAAATGAAACGCTCCGATTTCGTGAAATCCGCAATCTACGTCCCCCGGGAGGATAATTTGTGGCCCACCATGTCCCCACGGCAGCACCTGTTGTTCGCGTTCAAGGTGTACCGTTCGGATTTGACGAGTGTCGAGTCCAGGGACGCGGAGGTTGACGATTTGCTGCAGCTCACCGGCTTGACGTCGTGCGCGGACACGATGGCGGGCGGTTTCCTTTTCAAAGGTCTTTCCGGGGGCCAGCGCCGGCGCCTTTCCTTAGCCGTGGCGCTCGTCAAGCAGCCTTCCGTGATCATCCTGGATGAACCCACCTCCGGTCTGGACTCTGCCGCCGCGGCGGCTATCCTGACCCTGCTCGCGCGAGTCGCGAGCGCGCGCAGAGCCGCCGTGGTGTGCACGATCCACCAACCGTCAGCGCTTGTGTTCGCCGGGTTCCACAAGGTGCTCGTCGTTTCCGGGGGACGGGTCGCGTACTGCGGCACGCGACACGCGATGCACGAGTACTTCGGGAGGATCAAAACCCCGCTGTCAAGAGACGCGAACCCCGCGGAGGCGGTTCTGGATTTGGTTTCCAAGGAAACCACCTCGGCGGCGCAAGTCGCGCAGGTGCTGGACGGGTGGGACGCTTCGTCTGAGTCTACACAAATCGCCGAGGGAGCGGGCCCCGATGCCACGCAAAACCTGACCCTGCCCCCGCGCACCACGCAATCCTCAGGCGTGCTCTCCGCGTGGCACGTGTTCGCGAGGCAAACCCGCCTGGCGCTGGTGGATCCGCTGCAGTACGTCGGGCGCCTTTTCATTGTTCCCCAGCTCGTGCTGTTTTTCGGCGTGGTGTACATCGCGAGCCGCAAGTTGAACCAGAAACAGGTCCCCTTTCGCCTGTTCTACCTGTGGTGGTGCCTCGCGCTTCCCGCGTGCATGAGCATCACCACGCTGATTGGTACGAACCGAGACGCCTTGTCCGTGGTGTACGAGCTGCGCGCCGGTATGTACCAAGTATGGAGTTACGTCGTCTCAACGTCCTTGGTGCAGGTCCCCGCGCTGTTCCTCCTAAGCGTCGCAATCAACGTCTGCTGCTTCGGCGTCGGGAACTGGCCGTGGGACCACTTCATGTCCTACGTCCTCGCCTTCGCGATCACGCTCTGGGTGTTTGACTCCTTGGCGCAGGTACGGCCTTTTGCCTTTCCCAAATCCAGGCACACTGTTTGCCGTGTACAAGACTGACACTTTTCGTTCACAATCGCAGCTCCTCGCCGTGCTGTTCAAGAACCCGGTGATCGGGATGCTGGCGTTTCTCGGGTACTGGTCCAGCAGCATCGTGTTCTGCGGGCTCGTGTTCCGAGCCACCGATGTGGTGTGGCCGTTCCGTTTGTTCTACTACATGCTCCCGCTAAAGTGGATGTTCAACGTCGCGGGGTACGCGGTGTACATGCCTAGCACGTTCACCGGTTCGACTCCGTGCGCCGTGGGCACGCAAGTCACGCTCGCAAGCGGCGTCGCCATGGCGTGCCCCTCCTCTGGTTTTTTCTGCGACGGCATAGGCACGTCTTTCGGGTGCTGGGGAAGCTCGGGGAAACAGGTTCTTGATACGATGACGCTTTCGTACGAGTCCATCGGGTCGAAGGACGAACGCGGCCTCGATATCGGCATTCTGCTTCTCATGGTGTTCGTGTTGAAACTCGCGTACGTCGCCGTGTTGTACGTCAACTTTGCCGCGACGGACGAACCGCACAATGTCAAGAAAAGCAAAAGCAGGGACGTGATTGAGGTGAAATGAGCGTGCGAACTGAGATTCGTAACGTGCGACAAGTTTGTTCGTTACTTTTCGTAGTTTGGAACCATCGAGCACATGAATCATCGTGCTGACGACTGCGCGTTCGCGCCGAGACGACAAAGCCCACGTCTCAGGCGTACAACCACGGCAGTATTTAAGACCTTGTTTATTTATTTCACTGTTTGATTGACGTGTTTCACTGCGTGTCTTCTCGTCTAATTACTCGTCTTCCCGTCCACGGCCCCAAAACACTCAACCACACGGCCTCAGCTTGCTGTTCCCCGACCCGAACGGGTTGTCGTCTTTGAACTCGTCCCATGTTCGGGCTTTTTCAAGCGCGCGCGTTTCGATTTCCTCGTCGCTCCGCAAACTCTCCTCGAGTTTTTTTTTCGCGGCGTTACTTTTCTCCCTCGCCGTGCGCTCCACCAGCTCGGAATACTCGATCTCCCCGTGCTGCTCCACGGTCATGGTGGGCAAAACGTGGCCTGGTCGGAACACTTTCCCTAAAATCGTTGACCGGTCGGAGGAAGAGTTCCGCGATTGCATCGCGAGTTGAATCGTGTGTAACTGCTCCGCCGACATTTCCACGGCACGTCCAATTTGCGCCGCGGCACTTTGTCGCGCCCCAGGCGGTACGTACCCCCGTCCGATTTGCGTTACGGACCCGCCGGGCTGGATGATATAGTTACCCATGCCCGATACGCTCGATGGAGGGTTTGAAGGTCGTCGTCCATTTCGAGATGACCGGTCTGCGTGTTCGCCACCTGTTTCGCCACCGTGCTCGTCGTATGAGCAATTAGTCACAAAGCCGCTCCGCGCGTCGTTTTCCATTCGCCGTTCCAGCATTTCTTTCTCCGCGGCGACCAAAGAAACGCCGTCCAGCGTTTTCGCAACCGCGTTTTCCACCAAAAGCAGCCACCGCGTTCGTGCTTCGGTTTCGTTTTCCACACCCCCCGAACCCGGGTCCTCCGGGTCCTCATCGTCCCAGTCCGCCTCCGCCAGCGCCACGCGTCGTCGTTCGAACTGGCTTTTGTCCAACGCAAGCAGCTTTTCGTTAATCAAGCGCTCGCGCTTGAACCTTTGTACTTTTTCCTCGCGCGCGGTGGCGGGGTCGGGCCGATCGCCATTCACCCCACGGGCACGTACGATTTTCGCGGCATCACCGAGCATCTCGTGCTGCTCGCACTGCGTCAGGAACTGCTCGTAAAGAGACGAGGTTTCCACTAAGCAAGTCAAGCGCGAGCTCGGGTCAAACGTGTGCGACCGGGACACCAACTCCGCGAGGTACCAGGTCGCCATCAGAAACTTCAGGTTTTCGGTGGGGAAATCGTCCCCGGTTTCGTTAGGAGACAAGAGCCCTTCCACATCGACCCTAGTCACCGCGTGGCGCATCGCGGCCGTGCCTGCAGCGATAGTGTCCGCGTCCGCATCACCGGACTGCGACCGCGTAAACACGTCGAGCCCGCGCGCGAACGCGGCCGCGAGCGGGAGCTCATCCACAGATCCCGACATGCGCAGATGGAAATGAGTTTCGGCTTTTTAACGAAACAGAAAATCTTCCTAAAAATCACGAACGATGCCGAAAGCATTCACAAATGGACGAGGGTGCGACCTTGTACCGGTGCGCTCTGTGCGACAGCTATGCGTTACTAACCCTCGGGTTGCTTCCTGATCGCAAGCTCGCGCGGGGTATCAAAGGAAAGAAAGCGTACGAGGATTTGCTGGAGGATTTCCAAGAGCGGCTCGCGCCTGTGCACAAAACATTCCTCCTCGCGTGTGTCACGTGCAACGCCTTCGCCTCCGCGTCTGATCCCGAGAAAGGGTTCGACCAGGTGAAACAGGGGGAGTACCTGCGAGACGGTCTCGCGGTTCTCACGCCGTGTGACTTGGTGGTGTTCGATGACCAAGAGCTGCCTCCTGTGTACCGAGACGAAGCCAGTGAAGGGGGCAAACCGAAATGGAGACTCGCGCAAGGCGTGGGGCCGGCTGGTTTGGAGTTGGACAGAACACGCACGGGGCGGCTTTTTAAACCCAGCCTCCGTCCGTTCGGCATCGACGTCACCCCCCTGAACCTACCGGGATATCTCGCCAACGACCACGACGCCCTCGCCGTTGCGGTACGCGAGGCGTGTGCGTTCGCGGAGGCGACGATGGAAGGCCAACCCGAGAATGCGGATCTCGTGAACGAGCCCGAATTTGACGAAACCCGAATCACCGAAACCCGAAACCGAAACGAGCGAAGCGGGTCGAAAACGCTCCGCGCGTGGCGGGACGTGACGTGCGGCGGCAGGCCTGTTCTGCAGACGTGGAACGAAGCGCGAAGTGCGGCGATTGCGATGAGTCCCGACACCACTAAAGCGCGAATGGAACAGGCGGCGAAAGACAAAGGGGAGTAGTAGGTAGAACGAGCGACGGCGAGGACGTTTTTTGTGTAAGTGGTGAGTACATCTTTTAGAATACAATTTCATGGTCGAAAGAAACACGTCACCGCTCGTCTCCTAGAAACACCTGGTCGCCTTGTTTCAGGGGCGTATCTGCGGGAACCATTTCCATGTTGACGTTGACGAGCTCGGGCGGTTGTGATGCTGAATCGGCCAATCTCGGGGATTGAACCGAGGACGGGAGAACGGCCACGGCCACGTCGCCGTCGTCGCCCAAACCGGACGATTCCCTGAGCTGCGCCGCGGTTGCTCCTTTCGGGACCTTCAAAAGCGTCGGCTCCATGGCGCGCGTGGCGTCGCCGTCGGTGTTGGTCCACGCCACGACTAACACGTTCTCGTCGTCCAGGGTGACGGTAGGCGACGCGAATTCGTTACCTTCGCCGGAACCGTTCCGATCGCGGGCGGACGCGCCGGACAAATGCGCCGCCATCTGTTTCGCATCCTCGGCGTCGAAAACCGCGCCTGGGCCGGCCGGGTTGTTTCTCGGCCAAACGCCCGTTTCATCGTAGACTACGCCTCTGCGCGCCGACCGCCCGCGCATACCCGCCACGGCGGCGCGCGCGATGTTGAACTCGGGCGAGTTCGCGTCCCCCGACGCGAACGCGTTCGCTTCTTTTGCGTTGCGCCGTTTTCGCTTCTCCCGTTCCGCATCCGCCGCCTGATTGTAAAAGAAAAAGTGTCAGTCTCGTATGGGCAATCAGTCGGCGGAATGTGGTGAGTGGGAAATACTGACCAGCGCCGCTAAACTCAAGCGAAGCTCCACCCTCGCTTTCTCAACCGCCTGCGCCGCTTCCGAGGACAAAGAACCTACGGAAGTTTTGGTGGTCGCCAGGTCGCGCGTCGCTACGCGCAACGAAACCCGCGCGGGCGTTTCCCCCCGGGAGTTTGTTTTTTGGGACGCCGTTTTTTGCGTTTTCTGAAACCCGCCCGCGCTTTCGAATACGAACTCTTTGGAATCCAACACAGTTTCGGTTTCCCTCAACCCGTACAGCTCCGGTACCGAACCTCCTTCGTCATCCTCCTCGTCGTCCAAGTACGCGCGCAGAGCCACTTGCATCGCCTTGACCTGCACGCCCACCGCCTCGTCGTCGGGCGACGCGAGCATTGGGGCAGTTTGAGAACCGGAAGTAGGACCCGACTTATTCTCCAGAGTAATCTCGTTGTTAGTCGTCTCTCCCTCCCCCGTCTCCTCCTCCGTCTTCGCGAGCGCCGCTAACAAAGACTCCACGTCAAGCGGGTCCGCGGTGGTGCCCATGACTCTGCCGTACGCGTCGGTTTCGTGCCACCGCCCGTCCGCGCAGAGCAAAAATTCAAACACGGAATACCCACGGCCGGTTTGCCGCGGTTCCGTTAACCCGCAGTCCGTGGCGCGTTTTAAAAGCGAAGTGTGCAGTTCCATGGCGACCCACTCCGCGACATCAACCACGCCGGCGGCGTTCGCGTACCCGGGCGCGAAGGCGTCGCCCCGTTTCGGTTCCACCACGTGCATCCGTGTGCCTTTC
>Ga0209711_10000213_pt1 | contig 58747 bp, 54 predicted proteins | sample ArcticOcean_MG_C_7_FD_187441 | JGI IMG/M metagenome (GOLD analysis project Ga0209711, IMG submission 187441) | Marine microbial communities from western Arctic Ocean - ArcticOcean_MG_CB11_88 (SPAdes) (version 2) | ecosystem: Environmental > Aquatic > Marine > Oceanic | place: Arctic Ocean... | reverse complement strand
TCCGCTGCTCCCGGAATATATTGGCTACGCCAATCAGGCGGTAGGTGAAGATTTTTTCGAAGCAATCCCAGCGAAGATCGAAAAGCAGGGAGATCATGGCTTTAAGTATCGCGTCGATTTTGAGGCGCTCGATCCAGGAGATGAGATTGCAGCAATTTGCGTTTCCCGGCCGACGAATCCTTCGGGGAACGTGCTGACGGATGACGAGATCAAGAGGCTTCGAGGCATTGCGCGGGAGCGGGGGATTCCTCTCATTATCGACAATGCTTATGGGGCACCGTTTCCGAATATCATCTTCTCCGAGGTCGCTCCGGTGTGGGACGAGGACATGATCCTCACCCTGAGTCTTTCGAAAATCGGTCTTCCGGGAACCCGGACCGGAATTGTGGTAGCTAGCAAAGAAGTGTGTCGTGCGGTGTCATCGATGACTTCGATTGTAGGGCTGGCGAACGGAAATGTAGGCCAGGAGATCATGCGACCCTTGATTGAATCAGGTGAAGTGCTGCGCTTGAGTCGGGAGGTGGTGAAGCCTTTCTATGAGGAGAAATCGAAGGAGGCGCAGGAATGGATTACGCAGCATTTTGGCGAGAAATTTCCTTATTTTGTTCACCGAAGCGAGGGCGCTCTTTTCCTTTGGATCTGGTTTGAAGGATTGCCGATTTCGACGAAGGAACTTTATCAGCGGCTGAAGAAGCGGAGCGTTCTTATTGTTCCCGGAGAATACTTCTTCTTTGGACTGCCCGAGGGGACCGAGTGGGCGCACACGCGCGAGTGCATTCGGATGACCTACACGATGCCTCCGAAGATGGTGGAAGAAGCGATTGAGATCATTGCGGAGGAGGTGGAGAAGGCTTTCCGGTAGGAAGGCTAACGAATGGGCTTTCGGCTTTGATCGATTTCGGTAGCGGTGACGAGGAGGATGAGTTCGGTCTTAAAATTCTCGGTGGACTTTTTGGTAAAAAGGGAGCCGATGAGGGGAAGGTCGCCGACGGCGGGAGTGGCGTCTTCGATTTGCTGTTGCTGGTCGGAGACGAGGCCTCGGAAAAGGATGGAGTTTCCGCTGGTGAGGGTGACTTTTTCATCGAAGCAGCGCTCTTTGAAAATGGGTTGAAGGTCGCCTGATTTTTGTGTTTCGAAGCCGAGGTGTTCTTGGAAGCGCTTGGTTTCGATTTTGACCTGCTGGGCGTTCTTTGGGGTCTTGAATTTTGATTTCGTCCGGGCGGGGAGAAGCTGGAGCGGGGCGGCTGAGGACTGCAGAGTGGGTGAGCTGCTTTGGGAGCTGGCAAAGAAGAGAGAGGTGAGGAGGGCTTATATGATGGTCTGTGCTTTCATTGGAATCGTGGTGTAGATCTTGAGTAGCGGAGCACTGGTTCTAATTTGTTCCCTCGGAAGCTTTTTGAAGGATGGGGGAGAGAAAGGAGAAGAGGTCCTTTCCCGAAATCTTGTAGGCTTGAGTAGTGGAGTGACCGCAGTCGGAGATGAGGAGGTGACGGTGGGGGATTTTCAGGAAATCGAGGTAGGTGGAGTAGGCGACATTTCCCTCCCAGTTGAAGTCCTTCTTTCCATCGCCGGTGTAGAGGAGGAGCTTGAGGGGAAGGGTCGCTTTCTTGGTTTCGGCGTATTGCTTGGCCAAGGTGTAAACGTCATCGCCTTGGGAGAAGCGGGTCTTCTCACTTTCGGCTCCCTTGTTTTCCTGGATTTTGAGTTCGGTCGCGACGCCGGCGGAGCCGGCTGATGCGGCGGCAAAAAGTTCGGGGTAGCGGAAGGCCGTGCGGAGGGTTCCTCGTCCGCCTTGGGAGTAGCCTTCGAGGACGCGTCCCTTGCGCTCAGCGATGGTGGGCGGGATGGTTTTTTGGGCGATGGCCTCTTTGACGAAAGGAGTATGGTTCAGGAGCTTCGCTTCGCTTCCCGGACGTCCGCCGTGAAGGAGGTAGACGACGGGGAAACGTCGCGAGGGTTCGGCTGGGTAGGCTTTTGGGAGAAGGATGTTGTAGCCGATGGTGGTCTTATTTGCGGCGCTCTCGAAAGTGCCGTGTTGGACGCCAATTTTCTCGAACTTCGTGGGGAGAGGGTTGTCCCATTTGAAGGGTTCGAGATGTTTGAGGTTAGGCTTCTTTTTCTGCGCGAGCAGGGGGAGGCAAAGGAGGGAGAGGAGGATGAAGAATTTCATGAAGCTTGAGGGATTATTAGACTGCTTGGTCGGAGGAGCGGAGGAGGACGTCGTTGATTTCGACTCCGGGAGGCGCGCTGAGAATGTGGAGGGCGGTGGCGGCGATGTTTTGTGGGGTGAGCATGTTGACCTCGGCCCTGGTTTGCGCGAGTTGGTCTTCGCGGCCTGCGAAGTAGTGGTCGAGGAGTGGGGTATCGACGAAGCCGGGAGAAATGGAGGAAATCCGGGTGGCTGAATTTACGAGTTTGAGCTCGGAGCGGAGGGCCTCGGTCATGGCGCGGACGGCGAACTTGGTGGCAGCGTAGAATCCTCCGGTGGGAGGAACGCGATGGCCGGAGAGGGAGGAGATGTTTAAGATATGGCCGCCGGATGGAGGAAAAAGTTTGAGAGCCTGTTGGGAGCAAAGTCCGAGGGCGTGGACATTGATCTGCCACATGCTCTTCCATTTTTCGGGATCACCCGTGCTGATGGGTGAGAGGTAGGCCAGGCCGGCGTTGTTGATGAGGATGTCGAGATGGTCGAGGGAAGAAAAGGCGGTGGCGATTTGATCGGGTTCGCTGAGATCGCAGGAGAGAGGAGTAACGCCTGGAGGAAGGTTTTCGACCGATCGACAGAGGCCAATGACTTCTGCTCCCTCTTTAAAAAGGGCTTCTGCGATGGCCCTTCCAATCCCGGAGGAAGCTCCTGTGATGAGGACCTTTTTGTCAGTAAGCATGGAGGCCTTTTAGAGAGAGAAGGGTTAGGCTCACAGTCCAAATGACGGCAGTAAGGATCTTCTTTCTCAAGCTTGCCCGAGAAGCGTCTACGGGATACATCGGGGCGTGGCATTTTCCGTCGAAAAAGCATTTGAGTTGATTCAGTCCGCGCATGAGCGTGGGCGGCTGGCCCACGCCTTTCTCATCACGGGCCCGAAGGGCAGCGGGAAAGAGGCTTTGGCGGCCCAAATGGCCGATCTTCTTAATGGAGAAGACGATGCTGCCGGAGGTGACCTTTGGGGGGATCCGGTCGCGAAAGAAGCACCGACTTTAGGAGGAGTTGAGGGAGAGTTTGTTCGCGTGATTCGTCCTCGCTCAAAATCGCGCATCATCCGGGTTGAGGAAATGCGCGGGATTGAGAAGATGATGAATCAATCCGCCCCGAGAAAAAAGTGGAAGATTGGCGTCATTGTCGATGCGGATCGCATGAATGAATCTTCCGAGAACGCCTTTTTGAAGACCCTTGAGGAACCTCCGGGGCAAAGTCTTTTATTGCTCCTTTCAGGGGAGCCGGAGCGACTTCTTCCTACGATTTGGTCACGCTGTGTTCATCTGGCGCTTCTGAAGCCTGCCGATGCGGTTCGCGGTGAGGAAATCGAGGCTTTGTTGCCGATTCTGGAGACCGCGACGCGGGATGGTCTGGGTCAGCTTGATGCCGGGCTGCTGGTGAAAGCTGGCTTTGAAAGTCTCCTCAAGGAGCGCAAGGCGATCATCGCAAAGGGCTACGAGGTTACTTTTAAGGAAGAGTCCGCCAAATACAAACAAGCAATCGAAGGAGACTGGCTGGCGCAGCGGGAAAAAATGTATGAAGCGCAAACGGCGGCCGACTATCTTGGAGAGCGTTCGCGCATGATCGATGCTCTGCTTGCTTGGATGGGTGATCTCATCCGCCAGAAAGCGGGAGCGACGGGGCTGGAATTTGACGACTTTGCCGCGGTGACTAATGCGGCTGTTTCCAATGAAACGCTCGACTCTCTTCTACAGCGTGTTACCGCGGTGGAGGAACTGCGACGCTTGCTTGAGACCAACGTTACGGAAGCCCTTGCGCTTGAAGTTTGCCTGATGAAGGCCTTTGGGCCAACCAACGCTTAATTTTTTTATTTATGAAAGGGGACAAATCATTCGTCGACCACATCCGTATACGCTGCAAATCGGGGGATGGTGGAAATGGCATCGTCAGCTTCCGACGGGAAAAATTTGTCCCCCGGGGTGGTCCTGATGGTGGTGACGGAGGTGATGGTGGCCAGGTCGTCATCAAGGTGGATGAAAACACCGATAACCTGCGGGCATTCCATTATGATCCCAAGCTCATTGCTGAAAATGGCGCTCAAGGTCAGACCTACAAACGTCATGGAAAGAATGGCAAGACGGCGATTGGTCGCGTTCCCCCTGGGACGGTGATCTACAAGAGCCCGGCCGTTACGGTGACGGATGCGGTTGCGATGGAACGCAGCGAAGATGGCATCGATCTCGAACCGGTGATCGATCTCACGGAGCACGGTCAGGAAGTTACTCTCTGTGTCGGAGGAAAAGGAGGACGTGGTAACTTCCACTTCCGCACCGCGACCAACCAGGTTCCGCAGGAGCGTGAGATGGGCACGGATGGCTCGGAGGGGATCTACTACCTTGAGCTCCGCCGCATCGCTGATGCCGGACTCGTCGGCTTCCCTAATGCCGGAAAGTCCACCCTCCTCGGTAAGCTTTCAGCCAAGAAGCCCAAAGTGGCTTCTTATCCTTTCACTACCCTTACCCCGCAGATCGGCGTCGTTCCCCTCGGTGGGCACGTCCGCTGCACCGTCGCCGATATTCCTGGCCTGATCGAGGGAGCGCATGAGAACCGGGGACTTGGACATGAGTTTCTTCGTCACATCACGCGCTGTCGGGTTCTTCTTTTTGTGGTCGATATGGCCGGAAGCGAAGGACGTGATCCGATCGAAGACATTCAGACGCTTCGGACGGAGATCAAAATGTATGACGAGGAACTGTCGAAGTTCCCTTGGATGGTCATCGCCAATAAGATGGATCTCGAGGCATCGACCGAGAACCTCGAATTCTTTAAGCAGCGTTTTCCAAAGGTCAAGATCGTCTCTATTTCTGCAGATAAAGAAGAAGGACTCGACAAGGTGAAAGACGCTCTCGAAGAAATCATGGAGAAGCAGGAGAATGCCTGATCTGATTTTTGTCTATGGCGCGCTCAGGAAAGGGGCGTCGAACGACTGGAGCATGAAGGATGCGCGTTGGCTGGGGCCGGCCAAAGTTGAGGGGACTCTTTTAAAAATCGATTGGTATCCCGGGCTCGTTCTTGGCTTGGGAGGATGGGTCAAGGGGGAGGTCTATGAGATTGGGGCGGAACTTCTCAAGGAACTCGATGAGTTTGAGGGCATCGGATTGGAGGATGAGCGCAATGGTGAGTATCATCGGGTGAAGCGGGAGGTCCTGCTTGATGGAAGCCCCACAGAAGTTTGGATTTATGAATGGCTCAAGGGACTGGAGGGATTTGAGGTCGTGAGTTCCGGGGATTGGCTCAGCCAGGAGTGAGGACGGGAAACTCTTGGGTGACTCGGGTTGGGCGATACGGCGATTGCTATCTTCACTTCGTTACGGTTGCCCCTCCTTGGGGGAAGTTAAGCAATGGGGTCCGGGCAGGTGCTGCGCCGCTGGCACTTCTGGCAAAAGTCACCGAGGTAAAGAGCATCGATCCATTCCATGATCGGGTCGAGATGTCGGGCTTCGTCGGTCACAAAGCCGGCTTCAAAATTCCTCCTAAGAGGGCTTTTTGCACCGAGCCCGGCTCCGGTGAGGTTCGCGGAACCAATGAAGGCTTCCTGTCCATCGACCACGATAGCTTTGGTGTGAATACGCGGGCAGAGAATTCGCTCGAAGAGATCGGATTCGATAAGGGCGGGGTATTTGTCAAAGTCGGCGCGGAATCGGGGCCCGGGTTCCTTGGCGTGAAAGAGGCGGACGGCGACACCGCGCTGGATGGTGTCTGAGAGAATTTCGAGGAAGGGAACAAAGCGGCCCCCTTTTTTGACGTGAAGATCTTTGACGTCAGCAGTGACGATCCAGAGAAAGCGCTCCGCACGAGGAACCATCTCGACAATGACCCGTTGATGGATGTCTTCGTTGAGGATGAGATCGTTCATCGCTCAGGGAGTAACAGAATGGCAGCGTTACGTCAGCACTGGGTGACGAAATTCTGACCGCAGACAGGATCGTAAGGTGTGAAGTCTACTGAAGCTGAACCAAGAGTCGGGCAAATCTAAGGGTCTTGGGTTCGGTGAAATTAAAACGATCTGTGATGGTGTCGATGCCGTTTCCTAAAGGAGTTCGTGAAAGGAGGATTCCGTTGGTCGACCAAGCCTCGAGATCGTTTGAGAACTGAGGAGTGATCGTGACGTCCGTCGCAGCAGTTTGAATCTCGAAGGTGGGAGTCATCGAATCATTGGCACCCGGAGCGACAGAGATCTGAGGGATGTCTTGAGAGTTCTCAGGATTGCTCGCGAGGGGATACTCGGTCACGAAGTGTTCCCGATCGCTTAAATTTTGCTTGTCCAAATTCTCCATAAACTGCCTTTTTATATTAAGTTGCCAAAGGAAAGCTGGATCTCACCCAGGTTTTGAAAAAACACCTTAGATTCGGTTTTTTGATTCGTATTTAGGGTCCAGATATTGGACTCCAACTTTAATCGACTCATGAAACCCTTAACTTTTTCGTATTTTTCGCTCTGCTCTTTACTCTTCGTTCACCCATCCAGTGCGGACGAATCCTGGACCGTCGATTCCCAAGAAGATTGGACGAAAGCGCAAGCTTCCCAAAGCGGGCTGGATGTTCAAAAGGGGAGCATTTCTCCTGCCGGGAAGTCAGGGTTGTTTCAGAGTGCCGTGAAGCGGTTCGAGAAGAAGCGCGCGGTGAGTTCGATCACGCTCACTCAATCTCCGATTTGGCAAAACTGGAATCCGACTGAGAATCTGGGTCCGTCGAACTTGGGGGATGCGCCGGTTCTTCTGACGATCGGGCCGGATAACTACTGGATGTTCGGAAAATATGGCGGCGGGCAGCCTCGCCGGAAGAAGGGGGAGAAAGGGAAACCACTAGTCAAGCATCGCCCGAAGGAGGCGACGCTCGAAGGATTTGAGATCCCGCTCAAGACGACCTTTTTTGCGAATCAATACGATGCTCCCGGTGGTTTGAAGCCGAGAACCGGCGGGTATCATGCCTGGCAAAGTAGGGATATGGTGAACTGGGTGCACCACGGGCCGGTGACGGAGGGCTTTTCCCGTTGGGTCACGAGTGCTGAACATGTGGATGGCAAAACCTATATCTATTACGACTTCCCCAACGACCAGGACCCTCATGTCTACGTTGATGCCGATCTCGCCGATGGACTACCGGGAGAGAACAAGGGAAAGGTTCTGAGCGATCCCTCTCATGGGTCGGACGCTGGGTTCATACGCGATCTCGAGGGGACGTTTCATGTCATCTTTGAGAATTGGGATCCGATCAATGCGAGCAAGCGGGCGTGGGATTCGCCGCTGGCCGGTCATGCGGTGAGCCCGGACGGAGTGTCGCCATTCAAAATTCAAGAAACTCCTGCTGTCGATGTGCGGACCAAGCCCACCGGAGAAATCAAAACCTACAAGCACCCTCATTGGACGAAGGAAGACCCAAAAAATTACCCCACGAATATCGCTGAGTATGAGGTGCATAGTCCCAACCAGGAAGCCTTTGGCGATTGGGCCGCGATTTCAATCGGAGGACAGTATTACCTCTTCGGTGATTATGATTCCGAACATGGGAAACCAATGCAGGCGGCGTGGTTCACCTCGTCGGACATTGGAAAGCAGTTCACTTTTTGTGATAGCATCGGGAAAGGGCATCCCGATCCGGACGTTTGTTTTGCGGAAGGACGTTTCTATTTGGCGACCCAGCAGCCAACCGACTTTACGAGTCCCGGACCGTGGGTAGAAACTGCCGAGGTTCGTGTCGGCGTGGACACCGACAACGACGGAAAAACGGATCAGTGGACCGAATGGAAGGAAGTCAAAGAGGCATACGACTACATTCCGGGATTCTCGAAGCAGGTCAAAAAGACTCCTGCATCGCTCGATGTGTCATCGCTGCCGGAGGGATACGGATTTCAATTTGAGATCAAGTTGACGGATTCGACAGACAACAAATCGAAGCCAATTTTGGAGAGCGTGGAGCTCGGCTTTAAGAACTGAAGTGTCTGTGCCCTGTTTTTGGAAGTGACAAGTGGGTCCCTCTGCGAGAGAGTTTGTTCGTGAAGATCACGTTGGCCCTCCTCCTAAGTTTGCGACTCGGACTCTAGTCCGCAGTCGCCCCGTTCTTTGGTCAATCATCCATCTTCCAACTGTCGCGGAGAAATCACCGTCCAAGGAACAGGACTTATCGAGAGCTTCCGTGCTTCATTGTCCCTCAATCACTGAGATCATGAAATCCGAATCCATCTCCAAATACCGTCCATTTCCGGCCGTCGACTTACGCGACCGGATATGGCCCGACCGTGTCATTGAATCCGCTCCCATTTGGGCTTCGGTTGACCTCCGTGATGGGAACCAGGCTCTCCCGATTCCGATGTCGGTCGAGGAGAAGCTGGAAATGTTCGATATGCTGGTGGATGTCGGCTTTAAGGAAATCGAGATCGGCTTTCCCTCGGCGAGCGATACCGAGTTCGCCTTTATGCGTCGCCTCATTGATGAGAATCGCATTCCGGAAGATGTCACGGTGCAGGTGCTGGTGCAGACGCGGCGGCATTTGATCGAGCGCACCTTTGAGGCGATCAAGGGGGCCAAGCGAGTGATTGTTCATATTTATAATTCGACGAGTACGCTGCAGCGCCGCGTCACTTTTGGTGACGCTTCGCGGGAGGATATCAAGGCGATCGCGGTGACCGGTGCTGAGGTCGTGAAGGAACTGGTGCCGACGATTCCCGAGACGGAAATTGTGTTGCAATATTCGCCCGAGTCCTTCTCCGATACCGAGTTGGACTTTGCCTTGGAATGTTGTGAGGCGGTGATCGCTGTCTGGGAGCCTTCTCCGGAGAAGAAACTCATTTTGAATCTGCCGGCGACGGTGGAGTGGGCCACCCCGAATGTGCATGCGGATCAGATTGAGTGGATGTGCCGGAATATTTCAAAGCGGGACTCGGTCATCATTTCCCTGCACACGCACAATGACCGGGGCACCGGAGTGGCTGCCACTGAGTTGGGTCTCATGGCGGGTGCGGATCGGGTGGAAGGCACTCTTTTCGGAAGTGGCGAACGGACCGGGAATCTCGATATCGTGATTGTCGCGCTTAACATGAACAGCCACGGGATTGCGACCGGGTTGGACTTTTCCGATCTTTCGCGTTTGCGAGAAGTTTACGAGCGCACCACACGCATGATCGTTCCGGATCGTCAGCCTTATGCGGGAGAGCTTGTCTTTACTGCATTCTCCGGGAGTCATCAGGACGCCATTAAGAAAGGCTTGGATCGTCGGGCGAAGGAAGAGTCTGAAAAATGGGGCGTGCCTTATTTGACGATCGATCCGCACGATATTGGACGGAGCTACGAGGCGATCGTTCGGATCAATTCACAGAGTGGAAAGGGAGGCGTCGCCTACATCCTTGATCAAGAGCACGGCTTCGATCTCCCCAAGACGATGCATCCGCAAGTTGGAAAGCGAGTTTACGATCTGGCCGATAAGCGAGGTGAGGAGCTTTCGGCTGAAGAAGTTGGGAAGGTTTTCCTGGAAGAATTTGCCAACGTTGCGACGGAGATGAAGATTCTCGACTACAATTTGAATCATCATACTGCTGGTCGCGGGGAGGTGCTGTGCACCGCAGAGATCTTGATCGCCGGGGAGTCGAAGAGCGTCCAAGGGATCGGGAATGGTCCGATCAACAGCTTTGTTTCTGCATTGGATAAAGCGAAGTTGAAGGATTTTGTTCTCACCGATTACCGCTCCCATGCGGTGCGTGGTGGGTCGAGTTCGGACGCAGCAGCTTACGTGCAATTGCGCCATGATGACGGCCGTATTCTTTGGGGTGTCGGAGTCGATCCTAGTATTGAGATGGCGGGACTCAAGGCACTTGTGAGTGCCTGGAATCTCTTGAGGGCATAGCCTATACTACAAACGGGCCACTGATTTACTCTGCTGCCCAGTCGAGCTCTTTGAGGAGAGCGTTGGTGGCGTGACCGTATTCGATGTAGGAGTCGTAGCACTGCTTCCAATCGGGTTCGGCGCCATCGACGGCGTGGAAGACGGTTGCGACATGCGGCTCGATCGCGAGGCCGCCATTGTAGTCGTCGTTTTTCAAAGCGGTGAGGATTTCGCGGACCTTGGCCTGGCCTTCGCCGGGGAGGGTGTATTTTGCGGGTTCCGTTTCGCCTTCGGGTGGATTGATGCAGTCCTTGATGTGGACGTGGACGACGTGTTCTTTAACCTTTTCGTAAAACTCGAGCGGGTCCTGCCAAGGGAAGGGCTCTTCTTTCGAGCGGTCTTTTTGGAAAATGGGATTGGCGGTGTCGAAGACGAGTTTGAGGCCGGGAACTTCTTCGACGAGGCGCAGGGTGTGGTCGGGGGAGAAGCCGCCCCAGTTCATGCAGTTCTCGTGGATGGCCTGAAGGCCAGCGTCGGCGAAGCGGGAGTAGATTTCCCGGAGGCGGCGGAAGCGCTCGTTTTCGTTTTGATCATTTCCCCAAGGTTCCTGGGCGTAGGACATGACGCGGATGAGGCGGGTGCCAAGGCGGAGCATGCGGGGGATGGCGCGGTCAACTTCGGCGAGGGTGACGTCGAAGTCGGAGTCGATCTTTTTACCCCAGTTGCCGATGAGAGAGCCGAACTCGGGGATGGTGATGCCGGCTTCGTCGAGTTGGTCAGCGACTTTTTCGAAATCCTCCTGTGGGAGTTCGTGGATGTTGGCGCCGTTGACGCCACGGGCGGAGATTTGGGTCCAGCCGACTTCTTTGGTGGCTTTGATCTGGGTGACGAGGTCCTTGGCCGCTTCGTCGGCGAATCCGGTGAGATACATATGGGTGATTTAAGCGCTAAATCTTGATTGCGAAACTCTAAACATGGGAGATTTGAGGGTCGAGGTGGGATGGGCGGATGGAAGGGGGATGCTGGGCTTGGCCAATTAACGGTGGCTCAGATTACCTAGGGCGTTGCCCTAGGCTTGTATGACGATGGCAGTTGGCCAAATGAGGGTCGCTGATTTACTGGAATTCAACTTTACCATTCGTGAAGAGTGTGGATGCAATGTAATTATATCATGAATGAGAATATTTTATTGGGTAGTGTTTCAAGACGTAAACTCCGAAGAGAAATTGGGTCGTTATCCTGCATCACAGATGTCGATGACGGTGAGCTAGACTCCGCTGGCCTCATTGACGATCTTTCACATAGTTCGTTTATGATTGGGAGCGGTAATCGGCTGATTCCTTCCTTTGCAAGATCCCTCGATGATCGTGTGTTTCGCACCATGCGAGTGACGGGGCATTCTCGATGAGATTGGTCAGCAGCGCAGGAAATGAGGTCCCAATCTCTAACCTTTCAGATTGATATTGGATCGACGGGGTTTGGAGGAGATTACCTTGTGTTACGATACTCAACAGGATCTCAGGAACGGATACGCAGTTTTCCTTTTCTGATATTCTCGGTAACCCAGACTTTAGTGATGTGCTTTGGCTCCGAGTTTATGTCCTTCCTCTGGAGCAATAATCGGAAATTAAGCTGAACTCTATCCGCCTCATCCCCGAGCCGTCATCAGCGCTCCTGCTATTATTTGGACTCCCAATGATTTGGATCCGACGAAAAGAATGAACCTAGTTTTCAACTGGTGAGAAGGTGGTGACCGAGGGCGACGCAGCCGAGGAGGCCGGCGTTATCGCCGAGGGATGGGGGGACGATGAAGTTTGTAAGATCGCCTTGAAGTGGGGGGTGGGCGAGGTAACCATTGAGGAGTTCCTTGAGGCGCTTTCGGACCATCGGGAAGAGCTGGCTTTGGTGCATGACGCCGCCGCCGAGGATGATTCGCTCGGGCGGGGCGATGGTGAGGAGGTTGAGGCAGGCTTGGGCGAGGGCGTCGGCTTCGATTTCCCAGGCAGGGTGATCGGCGGGGAGTTCTTGGGCGGGTTTTCCCCAGCGGGCTTCGATGGCGGGGCCGGCGGCGAGGCCTTCGAGGCAATCTTGGTGAAAAGGGCAGTGACCTTTAAAGGAGTCATCGGGGTGTCGGGCAATGCGCATGTGGCCCATCTCGGTGTGGCCCATGCCGTGGATGAGCTTGCCATCGATCATGACCGCACCGCCGATGCCGGTTCCGATGGTTAAGTAGCCGGTGTTTTTTAATCCTGCGGCGGCCCCCCAGCGGGCTTCGCCAAAGAGGGCGGCGTTGACATCGGTGTCGAAGAGTGATGGGACGCCGAGAGCTTTTTGGATGGGGCCGAGGAGGTTGGTGTTTTCCCAGGTGGGCTTGGGAGTGGCGGTGATGTGGCCGTATGCGGGAGAGGTGGGGGTAATGTCGGCAGGGCCGAAGGTGCCGATGACGAGGGCGTCGGGCTGGCCGTGATTGGCGATGGCGGATTTGAGGAAGGAAATGAGGGCGGGGATCGTTTCCTTGGGGATGGTGGTGGGGATTCGTTCCCGGGCGCGGATGTCATCGGGCCCAGAGGCGAGGGCGGCGACCATTTTGGTGCCTCCGGCTTCGATGGTGGCGATGAGGGGGCTTGGCATGGGGGGAGGGTGAACGTTCAGCATCGAACGTTCAACATTGAACGTTCAAGTGAGGGACTTGGGCTTTGAAAGATTTGGACTACTGGGGAGGGGTTTTGGATAGGGGGCTTCCTCCTTCGCCCTTCGGGCTACGGCGGACGAGACGGCGCGACAGGTGGTTGTGGTGAGAGATGCGTGGTGGACAGATGAGGAGGATTGTTTGAGTGTTGGGCAATGAAGTTGCTTGGTATTTTGTTGATCGCTTTGACGATGGTATTGAAGGGGGAAAACCGGATGACGGAGGCGCAGGCGGGGAGGTTTGTGGAGTTGGCGCTGAAGGGGTTGGCGAAAGAGTTTCCGAGTAAGATTTCGGTGGTGCTGAAGAGCGAAGCGGATTTGAAGACGCCGCAGGAGATGTTTCCGGTTTTTTACGGGCACTTTGATTGGCATTCATCGGTGCATGGTCATTGGACGCTGGTGCGGTTGATGCGGATGTTTCCGGAAGCTGATTGGCAGGAAAAAGTGAGAGAAGCGCTGCGGGGGAAGTTTTCGGAGAAAAAGCTTCAGCAAGAGGCGGCCTATCTGGAGAAGAATAAGTCGTTTGAGCGGATGTATGGCTGGGCTTGGGCACTGCGGCTTGGGATAGAGTTGCGTCTTTTAGAAGATGAGGAGGGAGAGAAGTGGGCGAAGTGGTATCGACCGCTGGAGGAAGTGATTGTCTCGAATGCGAAGGTTTATTTGCCCAAGCTTGATTGGCCGGTGCGCTGTGGCTTTCACCCGGAGTCGGCCTTTCCGCTGGGGCAGATGTTGGATTGGGCGAGGGCGACTGGGGAGGAAGAATTTGAGACTCTTCTTCTCCTTAAGGCGGCTCATTTTTATTCGAAGGATCGGGTTTATCCCGTGCGCTATGAACCGAGCGGAACTGACTTCTTTTCGGCGGGCCTCAATGAGGCAGATCTTATGCGCCGGGTGATGGGTAGGGAGGACTATCGGAAGTGGCTCTCGGAGTTCTTTCCCAAATTCGACCTGGGGAACCTGGCCAAGCCGGTGTCGGTGAGTGATTTGGAAGACGGGCATTTGGTGCATCTTGCGGGGCTGAACCTAAATCGGGCTTGGAGTTTACGTGGGGTGACGTCGGCTCTGAAAAATCCTCAAAAGGAGAAGTTTCTCGCGATTGCGAAGGCGCATGAGGAGAAGGGATTGAAGCAGATTTTTAGTGGAAGCTATGCGGGGGAGCATTGGCTGGGTTCATTTGCGACGTATCTTCTTACGGGGTCGGGGGAATGAAAAAATTAGGCTTCTTTCAGCGGATCTTGGTTTTTAAGAAACCGACGATCAAGGGGCAGATTTTTGCGCTTCTTTTCTCGGGAGCTTTTCTGGGAGGAGGTTTGTTGATGGCGTCGGCTTGGGTAGTCCCCGTTTCTAATTTTATCGAATGGCAACAGTGGGTTGCGGCGGAAGCGATCGTAACGAGCAGTGAAGTAGAGTCTCTGATGATTCGAGCGCTTTCGTCGCAAGTTTGGATTATGGCTCCTTTTTCAATACCTTTTCTTTTGGTGGGGATTGTCGGCGTGAGCTACGCACTTTTAGGTGGTGCGGTCTGGAGTCGGAGCCAGAAGTTGAAAGAGGAGGTAATTTCGGAGGCGCCAGCCCGGATTGCGGAAGAGCTAAGAGGCCCGCATGATTCAGAGGAAAATAAACTGACCTTTACAGGGGTTGAGAGTATTCATGAAGGAGTCATTCTCTTGCTGGTCTCCATTTTTTGGAATGGCACTATCTCCGTGTTTCTTATTGTGGTGATTCAAATGTGGATGACGGGGGATTCGACGGCTCTAATGATTTCTCTTATCTTGGTCCCGTTCGTTCTGGTAGGACTCTTCCTCTTGAGGACGACGTTTCGATCTTTGTTTGGTTCGCGACCTCCGGCGTGGGTGAAGGTATGCGGGTCGATGATGCAGCTTGTTTTGTATGGGAGTGCTCCGGGGACATTGAGTTTGATGTGGATGCCCGAGCCCGTGAGGCGCCCAGATTTTTGCAAATGGCCGATCGGCTTGGTGCGCATGAAATCCCAGCAGAGGCTCAAGAAATGGAAGCAAGAAAATCCGGGATGGAAGGGTGACTTGGTGCCCTTGAAAAAAGATGAGGTTGGAGAAAGGGCATTCGAATTTGAACGATTGGATTCGAATAAAAAATCATGGTTAACGAGAACCTATGATCTCCATCTTGTGCTGTGCTGGGAACGGCCCGATGGGCACGAGAAGGAGAAGACCTGGCAGGTGAGTCCAATTCGGAATGAGGGTGCCTGATTTTTTGAACTGATGAAGATCTTCCTCTTTTTCCTAGCGAGCGTGCTGTCCTCTCCACTCTGGGGGCATTACGGAAATTTTGTGCGCGGGGAGATACTGGTAGGAGAGAAGAAGTGGGAGGCGACGTTTTGGATGGAAGGGTGGATGTTCTATCCGGAGGCCGGGCCGCTGGCGAAGGATGATCCAACGATTGCGGGGAGTTCGGGGCAGGGGTGGATGGACTCGCTCGATGATGAGGCGTGGAAGGTGATGAAGAAGATGGCGGAAGCAGATGTTAGGAATTTTTTCGAACCGAGGTTAGAGGATAAGGTGCTGGAGGTTGCTTTTTCTTTTCCTGATCTGAGGAGGGAACCTTGGAAGTTTGAGCTAAACGCAAATTACAATGCGCTGCTGCGGATTCGGATGGAGGGGGAGCTTCCGGAGGTGCCAATGGGGAGTTTTTCGGTGATTTGGGAGGAACCGGACGAGGCGGATTTGATTTTAAAAGTTAGGAGGCTGGGAGTGATGCTGGAGGCTCGGACGATCGAGTCGGGGAGCGGGGCGCAGGAGTTACTTGTCTTTTCTGCCGGTGGGGAGTCGGAAGTGGTGGAGGCGTCGCTGTGGAGTTGGGTGAAGTCGGGCTTTGAGCATATTTTACCGAAGGGGCTGGATCACATTCTTTTCATCCTTGGGCTCTTCCTGCTCGTGCCGAAAATGAAGCCGCTTCTTTCCCAGACGGTTGCTTTTACCATTGCTCATTCCATCACGCTTGCGCTTGTCGTGCTGGGGACGATCGCGGTGCCGGGACTTTTCGTTGAGGCAGCGATCGCACTGAGTATCGCCTATGTGGGGCTTGAGAATTTATGGGTGAAGGAGCTGAAGCCGCGTCGGGTGGTGTTCGTGTTCGTGCTGGGCTTGCTTCACGGGATGGGTTTCGCGTCAGTGATGCAGGAGCTGGAGCTGCCGACGGGGAGTTTATTAAAACCGCTGATTGGGTTCAATGTGGGGGTGGAGCTGGGACAGGTGGCAATCTTGGGTGGGGCTTTCCTTTTGACCTTTTGGGCGGTTAAGAAGGCGGGGTTTGAGGTGTTTCGAAAATTTGCCTCGCTGGGGATTGCTGGGGTGGGGATTTGGTGGACGGTGGAGAGGGTTTGGTTTTGAAGAGTGAATTCTTGGTTGGGGAGATTGGAACGCGAATGTTGCGAATGAGGCTAATCTTGGTCGGGGAGCTTAGACTTGGGACCTGCGAAGCTAAGCGGTGGGGGCGCCGCGACACCTTTTTGGGTTATGGTTTTTTGAAGCGGTAGTGCGAGACGATCCATTCCTGGCCGTTCTTGAAGCCCCAGAGTTCGGCGCAGGCGAGGTAGAAGCAGCGCCACCAGACCCACCATTTTTTGGCTTGGTCGGCACCATAGGTTTCGGCGATGAGGGGTTTGAGCTCATCGGCGTGCTGGTCCATGAGGGCGAGCCAGGCTTCAGAAGTTTTTTGGTAGTGGGTGCCGGAAACTTGCCAGTGGTCGTCGATCTTGAGGTGGTCCTGAAAGTAGAGGAGGAGGTCGTCGGAAGGCATTTGGCCACCAGTGAAGAAGTAGCGGGCCATCCAGTCGTCTTCGTTTTTGGCTTCGTAGTGGTAGGCGTATTCGCGGTGGGTGAAGATGTGGACGAAGAGTTTTCCGCCGGGTTTGAGCCAGGTGGAGATGCGCTCTAACAGGAGCTGGTAGTTCTTCATGTGCTCGAACATTTCAACGGAGACGCCGCGGTCGAAGATGTCGGCGCCCTCGCCTTGGTAGTCGATCATGTTGACGGTCTTGATCTCGATGTTGGTGAGGCCGCGCTCTTTGGCTTGGGCGTCGATGTAATCCTTCTGGGTGCGGGAGTTTGAGACGGCAGTGATTTTTGCGTTGGGGTAATGTTTCCCCATCCAGAGGGTGAGGGATCCCCAGCCGCAGCCGAGTTCGAGGATGCGGTGTCCGTCTTGGAGGTCGGCGCGCTCGCAGGTGAGGGCGAGCATGCGGTCCTCAGAGGTTTTGATGTCGGTGACGCCGGGGTCCCAGTAGCCGGAGCTGTATTTCATGTTGGGACCGAGGCACTTTTGGAAGAAGGCGGTGGGGAGCTCGTAGTGCTGCTCATTGGCTTCATCGGTGGCGATGGCAATGGGGGAGGTTTTGAGGTCGGCGACGTGCTCCATGAGGAGCTTTTGGCGGCCTTCGGGGTCGAGCTTTTCGAAGGGGTCGAGAGTTTCCTGGAGGCGCTGTCGGATGCCGTAGCGGATGAGAAAGTCTGGGAGGATGTCCTTGGCGAGAAGGTCGTCGATGGTGCTCATGGTGATTTGGGTGGGAGAGGGATGAAAGGGCTGGTGGTGCGTTGGTATTGGCGATAGCGGTCGCCTTTTTTCTTTAATGAAGAGGCTTCCGAGGGTGGTATGCCGGTGACCTTAAGAAGGAGGTATGTGATGATGACGGGGGCGTGGAGGGTGGCCCAGCCGAAGGCTGATCCGCAGGCGAAGAGGTAGACGCCGATCCAGATGACCATTTCAAAAAAGTAGTTGGGGTGGCGGGAGTAGCGCCAGAGGCCGGTCTTGCAGATGGCGTTGGGGTCGGTGCGATTTTCGACAAATGTTGAGAGTCGGTGGTCGGAGAGAATTTCTCCGCAGATGCCGATGAGGGCGATGGTGAGGCCGATGGTCTCGAAGAGTCCCCAGGGCGTGGCGTCGCGGGAGACGAGGAAGTAGGGGAGGGCGAGGATGAGGACGGAGAGGGCTTGGGCCTGGAAGAACCAGAAGAAGGCTGAGTGGACGCGACCCTGCCAGATCTCGCGGAGTTTTTGGTAGCGGGAGTCTTCGGTAGGGTGGTGCTTGCGGATGCGCTTCTGGAGATGGTAGCCAAGGCGGATACCCCAGAAGGCGGCGAGTGCACCGGCTGCGATGCGTTTCGGTTCATCGCCATTTCCGAGGAGAGCAAAGAGGATGCCGGAGAGGGCGATCCCGAAAGCCCAGAGGGCATCGACCAGGGAGTAGTTGGTGACTTTTTTACCAACGAGCCAGCCGATAAAGAAGAGGGCGTGGATGAGGAGGCCGACGCTGAGGAAGATGGTCCAATCGTTCATGCGGTGGTTTCCTTTCGCTGTTTGATTCGACGCGCAAGGCGTTTAAGGAGCGGAATTGAAATTGCTTTGATGAGGATGAGAAGGACAGGAGCGAGGATCAACCAGGCGACAATTCCTTGCAGGGCGGCGACACCGAAATTTTGAGCGAATCGCCAGGGATCTCCCATGAATTGTTTGATGAGTTGGGGAATGGAGAGAGAGATAGGTTCCGCTCCGAAGAGCCACTGGCCGGCACGAATGAAGACGAGGATCAGGGCAAGGTGAAGGGCATAGACGGCGTGGCAGGCGACTTGCATAACGGGTTGGTTCAGCTTGAAGAACCAGGCGGCGAAGAAGCAGATGAAGGTGGTGGATCCCATGATCGGGAAGATGCCGAGGACGACTCCGGTGGCGATGGTCCAGCCGAGTTTTTCAGGGGTGATGCCCTGAGTGAGCTGCTTGGTAATGGGCTGGACGAACCAGCGCCTCCACCAGGGGGTTCGTTGCTGTATCGCTTCGGTCATGAAATAGGTCCAAAAGGTGAAGGCAGTTCTTACACAAATTTCACCGGATTGAGAACTGATTCCACAGATTGGGAACCTTAGTTTAGCTTAGTGTCGGGTTGTTGGGACGAGTGTAGACGGCTTGGACGACGGAGATGTTTCGAGTGCCGAAGCCGGCTTGGCAGTATTTGAGGTAGTAATTCCAAGTGCGAATGAAGGGTTCGTCGAAGCCAAGCTCGGCGAGCTTTTCGGAGGAAGCATTAAAGCGTTCGTGCCAGTGGCCGAGTGTTTTGACGTAGTAGGCACCGAAGTCTTCGAGGTCGTGGAGGAACATGTCGGAGGTTTTAGCGAGGACGTCATTGACGCGGCCGATGCTCATGAGGAGGGAGCCGGGGAAGATCACTTTTTGGATCCAATCGACACCTTTGGTGAGGCTCTTGTATCGGTTGTCGGGGACGGTGATCATCTGGATGGCGAGGAGGCCTGCAGGCTTGAGGACTTCGTGGCACTTGGCGAAGAAGGGTTCGTGGAATTTGTCGCCGACTGCTTCGATCATTTCGATGGAGACGATTTTATCGAAGGTGCCCTTGATGTGGCGGTAGTCCTCGATACGGATCTCGAACTTGTCTTCCAGGCCGGCGTCCTTGACGCGCTGGCGGGCGTAGGTGGCTTGTGCTTCGGAGATGGTGACACCGGTGACCTTACAGCCATAGTTTGCGGCGGCGTGGCAGCCGAAGCCGCCCCAGCCGCAGCCGATTTCGAGGACGTGGTCGGCGGCGGTGAGTTTGAGCTTTTGGCAGAGAGCTTCGTATTTGGCAGTCTGGGCTTCTTCGATAGCGGCGTCGGGTTTTTCGAATTTGGCGCAGGAGTAGGTCATCGTTTTATCGAGCCAAAGGGAGTAGAACTCGTTTCCAAGGTCGTAGTGTTCGGCGATGTTGCGACGGCTGGTCTCGACGGTGTTGGCGCGCTTGAGGTGGCGGAACCAATTGACGACCTTGAGAAGATTGACGCCGGGGAGTTTGTCCGAGGCGGTGTCCGAGCCTTGCAGGGCTTCCATGTTGAAGATGAACCAGGAGATGACGGCGCGGATGTCGGGGGTGTCCCAGATGCCATCGGTGTAGGCCTCGCCCATGCCTACATTTCCGTAGTAGGCGCAGCGCTTGAAGAACTCTTCGTCGTTGTTGATTTTGACGCTGGCGGTGACGTCGGAATCCGGGGCGCCGAACTGACGAATCGAGCCATCGGCATATTCCATGCGGAGGCCACCAAGGGGCATCTTTTTGAGGAGTCCGAGGACGAGTTTTTCGGGGAGGCCGTGTTCGGCGGGGGCGTCGGAGTTCATGGTTTTTTGGAGATGGAGGAGTGGGGGCGGAGGACTTCTTTTTGAGCTTCCGGGCGATCTGCCTTTTTGTAGAAGCGGACTTTGTTGAGCCAGAGTTTCAGGGCCTGCCAGTGGATCAGAGTGATGATCTTGAGCGAAAGGAGAGGGTATTTGAAGGCGTAACTGATCAGGCGGAGAGAGGTGAGTTCGCGGGAGGATCCACGGACGGTGGAAGTGAGGGTGACTTCGTTTTCAGTGAGGTTATTGATGGTGACTCGGAACTCCTCCCGGGGGAGGCCAAGGCGGAAGTCGAAGGCGTCGCCAGGATCAGAAAAGGGGGAGACGTAGAAGTTTTTCGCGACTTTCTTTTTCCAAATCTCAGCGCCGTCCTGATCGACGAGATAGAGTTTCATTTCGCGATAGGTGTTGACCACTTCAGCGACGGCAAAGAGGGGTGTGCCATCGGCCTTGTTGAGATAGAAAAATGACACCGGGTTGAAGCCGTATCCTAAGATTCGAGGCAGGGTAACGAGTCGGACTTTGACATCGTTAGGCACTTCGATCTTTTGTCCGGCGAGCCAGGCGAGGAGGTTGACTTTGATGCCGCCGGGGTGGCCGAGGTCGATGTGGTCGGCGTCGTTGAGAGAGTATAGATTGAAGCGGTTGTGGCTGAGAAAGGTGGAGGTGGGGATGGTATCGAGGTCGATGCTGAGCATGAAGATACGGTAGTCGAAGCGTTTTTGTTCCGGCTTGAGGCGGCGGTGCATGACATCGCATTCATAGAGGGCCGAGGTCATGGCCAGGGGTCCTTTCCGAGGAGGGATTTACAGAGTTCGATAGCTGACCAGAGGCCGTCTTCGTGGAAGCCATTGCGTTGCCACGCGCCGCAGAAGTAGCGGCCGGACTTCTGGCCGGCTTGGTGAAGTTCAGGAATGCGGGCTTGAGCGCCGATGGCCTTGAGGTCGAAGAGTGGGTGTTCGTAGTCGAGTCGGCGGACCACTTTGGATTCGTCGATTGGTTCAGAGGGATTGATTGAGACAAAGTAATTCTCGCGATCCGAGACCCCCTGGAGGCAGTTCATCCAGTAGATGGTAGAATGTTTTCCGCCGGTGATCTGGTAGTTCCAGGAGGCCCAACAACGTCGGGTTTTAGGCATGAACCGGGGGTCGGTGTGAAGGACGACTTCGTTTTTTTGGTAGGAGAAATTTGCGAGGACTTCCTTTTCCAAGGGAGTGGGGCTGGTGAGCAGCTGAAGGGCTTGGTCGCCGTGGGCGGCGGAGATGACGAGGTCGAAGTCCTGAGTTGCCCCGTCCTTTAGTGTGATGCGATTCTCGGCGGAGATGTTTTGTACTCCTGAGCCTTGATGGATGCGATTGGCGAAAGGTGCGCTGATCTTCGTAACATATTCGCGGGAGCCGCCGCAGACGGTGCGCCATTGGTGTTGAGTATGGAGGCCGAGGAAGCCGTGATTGTGCCAGAAGCGCATGAGCGTGTGAGCGGGGAATTCTTCGATCTTCTCGGGTGGGCTGGACCAGACGGCGGCAGCCATGGGCGAGAGATACCATCGGAGGAAATCTTGGCCGTAGCCGCGCTTTTCGACATATTCGGCGAGTGTTAGATCAGCGTTTTTAGGGTTCTTAAGTTCGGTCACCGTTTCACTATTGAAACGGTTGATTTGCAGGAGCATTTTCCAAAAGCGGGGTCGGAGAAGATTGCGGCGCTGGCCGAAGAGAAGGTTGAGTGAGCCGCCATTGAACTCGAGCTTGTCCTGGCGGTGTTGCACGCTGAAGGACATGGTGGTATTCTTCGTTTCGACGGCGAGCTCTTTAAAAAGGCGGGTGAGGTGAGGGTAGGTGACTTCATTGTAGACCATGAAGCCGGTGTCGATCGGCACCTTGCGGTCGTTCTCGGAGGCCATGACGGTGTGGGAGTGGCCACCGATGTGGTCGTCTTTTTCAAAAAGAGTGATCTCGTGATGGGGATGCAGAAAATGAGCGCAGGCCAGTCCGGAAATTCCGCTTCCTACAATGGCAATGCGTTGGCGTTCCATCTTCTTAGGTGGCAAACTTGGCCTCTTCTTTGACGGAGTTTGGGACAGGGCGGAGGTCCCAAATGAGGCCGGTCCATGAGAGGAATTTGAGGCCTATGTAGGTGGGGTCGAATTCCCACCATTGAAAGCCTTGTCGGGTTGAGTGCGGGTAGCGGTGGTGGTTGTTATGCCATCCTTCACCGAGGGTGATGATGGCGAGGAGAAGGGAGTTGCGACTGTCATCACTGGTTTCGTAGCGACGTTTCCCCCAGACATGTGCGAGAGAATTGATGAACAAGGTTCCGTGAAGCAAGACGGTCGTGCTGATGAAGAAGGTCCAGATGAAGAACTGTCCGGTGGTGACTCCTAGCGAGGGGGCGAAGGTTTCGAGGAGTGCGCCGATGGCGAGCATGATGATTCCGTAAATCAGGGGGACGATTTGATCGAAACGGTTGAGGAAAATGAGTTCGGGAAATTTTTTGAGATCAGGGATGTTTTCGTAAGCGGTCGGGAAATTTTTCATTGAAGTGAGCCAGCCAATGTGGGACCAAGCGAAGCCGTGCGTGACGGGGGAGTGGATATCGACCTCTTCATCGGAATGCCGGTGGTGGTGCCGATGGGTGGCAGCCCACCAGAGTGGTCCGCGTTGCATGGAGCTATTTCCCAATGCGGCGAAGAGGAACTGGACCGGGCGCGAGGTCTTGAAGGATTTGTGGGAGAAATAGCGATGGTAGAATCCGGTGATAGCAAACATTCGAATCACGTAGAGGAGAATCGCGGCCACTACGACGACCCAACTGATGCCGACCCAGAAGACGGCGAGGCAGCCAAGGTGGAGGAACACAAAAGGAAGGGTCCTTTCCCAATTGACCTTGTCGGGAAGTTTCTTTGGATCAGGGGCGTCACTCCGACGGAAGTCGGAATCCAACCATTGTCCGACGACGCGGAAAATCGTCTGAAAGAGACGCTGCTTTCGAGGGAGAGGTGAGGGGGTGGGGTTTTGATTCATCGGGGTCACGGTAAACAACGGATTTGCTCCGCTGATGAATTTAGAGATCTCATTGCTTCATTTGCTTTTGAACGATTCCGATGAAGCCGCCGACAAGAGGGATTTGGCGATAGATATTTTGTCCGGAGTCCCAGAAGTCTTGATGGAAATTTACTTGGCCTTTATTGTTAAAACGCACTTGGCTAATTCCTACAGAATGAATGGGCTCTCCTCCTCCAAGCTTTGGAGCAGAGAAGATCATGGTCCAGCGAATGTAGTGATCTGGGCCGGAGCGTGAGGTGTCATCGATCTGGACCTCAAAGCTCGTCATCGTGTCGGCAGTTTTGAGGAAGTAGGCTTTGATCTCATTCGGTCCGTAGTGAGTAGCGAGCGTGTCATTGAGATAAGCTCCGGGCGCGTAAACTTTAGCGGTGTTGGATTCGAGGTAGTCTTTTTTTCCGACATTCCTGAGGAAATTGGAGAAGTGCTCGAGGGCTTCTTTTTCGCCGGTGGAACCTGCTACAGGACCGACTTCTTCACCTTTGGACATGGCATTGCGGTAGGTAACCACTGATTCTTTCGTCTGGTTGGGGCCGGAGTATGAACTGAGAATCAGTCCGAGCGCGATTACCGCCAAAAGAATACCCGCAAAGAAGGTGGTAACTGGGTGGAAAAGGACAAAGTGCATGGATTTATAAGAAGTCTTCCGGTTTTTTGAGTCCGCAAGTGATATTCAAGAACATTTCGAGGGGGAGCGTAGCCAGCGGAGTGGGCAAGTTCTAGAATTTTTTGGTGAGAAGTGGTGCGATGGGAGTTATTTACATCAGGAGTGAATTTTGCTTCATAGGGGAAGAATGTCATTGGAAGTGGATCAGTTACGTATGGTGAATCTTCTCTTGTCCGGGCTTTCGGCATCGCAGAACTCTTTTTATCAAAGGAAACTGGGGGGCCTTAGTAAGGTGGGCGACCTTTCGGAGTTTTCTGAAAAGGTTCCCTTTACGAGGAAGGCCGAGCTGGCTGCCGATCAGAACGACCATCCGCCCTATGGCACTAATCTTAGTAGGCCCCTTATAAATTACTCGCGCCTGCACCAAACGAGTGGGACCAGCGGGAGTCCGATGGTGTGGCTGGATGATCCCGAAGGATGGGAATGGGTGCGCGGAAATTGGGAGTGGGTCTGGCAGGAAGCAGGAGTGAAGCCGGGTGACTCGGCTATTTTCCCGTTTTCCTTCGGGCCGTTTCTGGGGTTTTGGGCGGGCTTTGAATCGGCGACCACACTTGGAATTCGAGCGATTCCGGCCGGGGGACTTTCGAGCGAGAACCGGATCAAGATGATGGAATGGTTGAGGCCCGAGGTTTTATGCTGCACGCCCACTTATGGTCTGAGGCTCGCTCAAATTGCCAACAACCCCGCTGATTTGGGAATTCAAAAACTAATTGTGGCAGGTGAACCGGGCGGGAGTCTGCCTGAGGTTCGCGCAAGGCTCGAGGACGCGTGGGGTGCGGAAGTGATCGATCATCACGGGATGACTGAAGTGGGGCCGGTGACGGTGGGAGATCTCAAAGATCCGACGCTTTTGAAAATTAAGCACTCATCTTATTTCTGCGAGATCATCAATCAGGATGAGAAAGGGGTGGGTGAGCTTGTTCTAACAACGCTGGGTCGTTATGCTTCACCCTTACTCCGTTATCGTACTGGGGACTTGGTGATGCCGGTCGAGACCGAGGATGGCTTTGCTTTAAAAGGCGGTATCATTGGGCGGGTCGATGACATGGTGGTAGTACGGGGGGTGAATCTCTACCCGGGTGCGGTCGAGGAGGTGGTGCGCAGCGTGCCGGGTATTCTCGAATACGAGGTCGTCATTGAAGAAGTGAATGCGATGTCTGAAGTGAGGCTTCGGGTGGAAGGCGCCGGGAGCGCTGACCTGGCGCAGAGACTGCAGGAAGTTTTCAGCCTGCGCATTCCGGTGGAGGAAGTGGATTCGGGCAGTTTGGAGCGCTATGAAATGAAGTCGAAGCGATGGAAGTTCGCGAACGTTTAACATTGAACGCTCAACGTTGAATATTGAAGTTTTTAGAATGGAAGCGACGCGAAAAGAATGGATCGGCGTGTTGTTTGGCGCGCGCATTTAAGATCGGGGAAGAATCTCATGACGAAAGCGATTTTCGTTGGAATAGGATTTTCACTCTTTTGGAGTTTTTAGTACGGGTGTGACCTCCCTCAAGAAAAGCAGGATTTTAACTGCACCTGAAGCGGGGGAGTTGATTACGCTCTGCTGGTCTTCGAATGGAGTTATGATGAGTAGCCAAGCGCCTTTCCGGGCTTCCACTAGATGGGCTTCTTTTTGGAAATAGTGATGTGGGGAGGCCGAATATAAAAGGCCTCGGGCGGAATTTTCTGGAGTGCTTCCTTTTCCAATTCGGAGCGTTGGAGCCAAGCTTGCAGCAATCCTTCAGCAGTCGAGGTGACCTGACTAACCCGCTGGGCCGGGCAGTTGAGTTTTTCGACGGCCTCGAAGGTCCCGATGCCGCCCGAACATTTCCCCAGTTTCTCCAGGAACTCTTCTTGTTCAAAGAGTTCGGGTTTTCCGCCGATGGGCATGAGGAAAAAGCTTCCCCGACGCGCATCTCCGGCGGCCCAGGAAATTTTTGGGACACTCTCGAAGGAGCACAATCCAGCTACGCCGCAGCAATGCACCTGAGCAAGGGCCTGTCCGGCGGCAATGCCGACCCTGGCGCCATTGTAGCTTCCTGGCCCGGTTCCAATAACGACCGTGTCAAGCGTCTCTCCTTGAGGAAGTGCGCTGAGAATGTCAGCGAGAGGAGCAAAAAGATCTACTTCCTGTGACCTTTCACTGTGGAAAGTTGCCTGGGCGACCATTTTGTCACCACGGGCCAGTGCAAGGGTGGCTTGGGCCACACTTGTTTCCATTACTAGGGTCCATTTCATCTCCATCTTTGCAAGGCTGGCAGACAGTTCACTCCTGCTAAATAAAAAAACGACCTCTCACAGAAGAGAAACCCTTGCGTGGTTCCGATCCCGCCCTTATTTCTTTTCGGCCCACATCATCGATTTTTCACTGTTCACCTATTATTTACCATGTCTGATTACGCTAAAGGTCTCGAAGGAGTCATCGCCAATGAATCCGCCCTCTCCAAAGTAGAGGGCTTAGAAGGTCGTCTTTCCTATCTTGGCTACGGCATCGATGCGCTGGTGGAGAACTGCTCTTTTGAAGAGGTGACGCACCTTCTTCACCGTGGGAAACTTCCGAATGCTGCTGAACTTTCTTCTTTTGAAGATGAGCTTCGCGGTGATCGCAAGATTCCGGAAGGAGTGATCGAATTTCTCAAAGGAGCTCCGAAAGATGCCAACCCCATGGATGTGCTCCGTACCGCGGTTTCCATGCTCGGCCTTTATGACCCTCGCGCCAAAGTTGGTGAGCCGGATCAAGAAGCGAATCGGCACGTGGCACTCTCTCTTGTAGCTCAAACTCCGGTGATCGTGGCATACTTCCACCGTGCTCGTCAGGGGCTCGATCTTCCGCCCGTTCGAGGTGATCTTTCCGAGGCGGCTCACTTTCTTTACCTCATGACAGGAGAAGAGCCTTCCGCTGCAGCGGTCAAGACTCTCGATATCGCCTACACGATTCATGCGGATCATGGGATGAATGCTTCAACCTTCTCGGCCCGCGTGACCATCGCGACCCTTTCCGATTTTTACTCGGCGATGACTTCGGCTATTGGAACTCTCAAGGGACCTCTGCACGGAGGAGCCAATGAAGGAGTGATCAAGATGCTTAAGAAGATCGGCGAGCTAGATAGGGTGGACGCCTTCGTCGAAGACTGCCTTGCGAACAAGAAGAAGATTATGGGTATCGGTCACCGCGTCTACAAGGTGCTCGACCCTCGTGCGCCGCATCTCCAGAAAATGGCGATCAAACTAACCGAGGAGCTTGGCGAGTCCAAGTGGATTAGTATGTCTGAGCGCATTGCCACTCTCATGCGTGAGAAGAAAGGCCTAAATGCCAATGTCGATTTCTACTCTGCGACCGTTTACTACTCGCTTGGAATTCCGACCGATCTCTTTACGCCTATCTTTGCGATTGCGCGCATGGCGGGATGGACAGCCCAGGTGCTTGAGCAACTGGAAGACAGCCGCCTCTATCGTCCGCTTACGAAATACGTGGGACCAGCGACACTCTCGCCAGTGCCTCCCATTGGTGAGCGCTAAAGAATGATTAAGGCAACCAGCTCCTTCGACATTACGACGCTGAAGCTCGGTTCGGCTTTGCATATGCGCTACCGGCATCCGGTTTTCGTGATGATGCGGTATCTGTATCTCCTACTCATTCCTCTGGGTGCTTTCCTTTTGTGGAAAGGGGACGAAATGTTCGGCTACCTCTTCCTCATGACAGGGCCGATTCTTTTTGTGCGGAAGTTCTTCTGGCAATATCGGCTGATACAGAATGCCAAGAGTTCTCCGCAGGCCGGGCACAATTTGTATTGGACGTTTCGTGAGGACGGGATCCACCAGAAGTCTGAGTTTCATGATGTTGATCTCAAGTGGGAATCGCTCTGTGATCGCTTTCTTTCTCCCAAGTGCATCCTTCTCTACCCTGAGAGGAATCAGTATCTTATCCTCCCGAAGGAGTCCTTTGAGACGCCGGAGGATTTTGAGGTGGTTTCTCGTTTGATTAGCGGCAAGATTCCCTCACTCAGATAGCGGGGCAGACTCGTTCGTCCTGAAAATCAGGCACTCCGTTTTTCCGGGAAACGAGGCGTTCGTTGACATGGGAAAATTTTCCCGCTTTTTGATAGCGGAGATCTGCGGAAGCGAAGTGAGCTGCTACCGCTCGACGGGGGATGTTGCCGAAGTTGGGCGGGTTTCCGTGAAGGGTGTGCGAGTTGAAGATGACGAGGTCGCCAGCTTTGAGTGCCATCCGTTTCATGTGCGATTCATCGCGGCCATCGGGAATGATGCTGATCGGGCCCATTTCTTCGGTATAATCGATGAGAGGAATCCACGCGGTTGCCATGTGTGTGGCGGCGCAAGTGAGCCAGCGCGATTCCTCCCGATGCCAGTGGTAGTTCATTTTTCCGGGATCACGGGGCTCTTCGTAGAGAAGTTGATCGTGCCAAAAGCGGATGCCATCCATCCCGGTGTTTTCAGCAACCAGTTTTGCCAGTCGCCCGTCCCGAAGGAGCTGGGCGAGGGGCGAAAGAAAGAAGGAAGCGAAGGGATTCTTGCGCGCGCGCGCGCGGCAGGGTCGGGGGCTAGGCCAAGAGAATGTGGGCTGGACGTCGTGCTCGCCCCGGTAGTAAGCGTCTTGTGCGGTAGCGACCTTTTCGATTTCCTCAGGCGAAAAGAATCCCCGCACGACAAGGTAGCCCTCCTGAGCAAGGAATCTACGACGTTTCTCAGGCAGACACATATTTACGAGCTAGTCTCGCGGTGGGAAAAAGGCAAATGATTCGTGAGGGGAATGATGCGTTTTTTGGAGGTGATTAGCTCGAAGATCGAGAGCATCCTCTTCCTTCCTCGGGGTCAACTCCCATTACCGTGAGGATTTCAACATGATGGGGCTGAAGGTGGGCAAATAGCTCTCCGTGACTTTTATGAGAGACGATATTGATGATTTGTCCGTCGCTATATTGGGGGCTTCCTCAGGGAGAGGAGAGAATTATTGATCGTGAGGGACGCAGGCCGGGACGGTTGTGGCTCCATTTCCAGAATGTATCTTCCTTAGTGGCAGCGCTCTTTGATCACCGCTTGGGTCGCTGCATGGTGGCGGTGCGGTAGAAGACGATCGAGTCGCAGATGGAGCGAGCAAGGGTCTTCTGGTAGGCGTTGCTGTGGATGAGTCGGGCTTCGGTAGGATGGCTCATGAAGCCGCCTTCGAGGAGGATGGCGGGATGCTTGACTCCAGTGAGGACACTGAAGCGGGCGCGGCGGACTCCGCGATCGGGCACTTCCATGCCGGCTTTTTTGAGATGCATGCGAGTGCCCCAATGAATGGCGGTGGCCAAGGCAATGTTGGCAGAGTCTTGGCGGTTTCCTGCTTTGAGGACGAAGTCCGACGCTTTGAGGGAACGGCCATAGTGGGCCACTCCGACAGGGGAGAGGGTGAATGTTTCAATGCCCCGGGCGCGGTTGCGTCCCCGTTGGCCGATGGCATTGAAGTGGATGCTGACGAAGATCGCGTTGGAATATTTATTCGCGATATTGACACGTTGTTGGAGGGTGAGGAATTTATCGGAGTTTCGGGTCATGACGACCTTAAACTTCAGCTTGGTTAGATGGTCCTTGAGCATGCGCGCGACTTTGAGGTTGTAGTTTGCTTCGGTGCCGAGGCTATTACTACAACCTGGATCGATGCCTCCGTGGCCTGGGTCGATGATAACGGTGTCAAAAGGGGTGGCCGAAGCGATGGACGCGGGCCGGAGGATGGGATCGATAATTTTAAGTAGATCGGTGACCGATACGTGGTAGCTCCCGTTGATTGCAATGATGGAATTGCTGAAGATGAATTTGACGTTATTCATCAGAACTTCCTGGGAACCGGCGGCGAAGAGAACGGTGATGTCCTTGTTCTTCATCTCGATCCTAGAACCAGAGAGAGAGAGAGTAGGGAAATTGTAGAAGCCTTTGACTTGAGAGAGGTCGACGTATTCGACACCATTGCGCTCCACTTTTTTCCAGGCATAATCGGCTGCCTGGCCAGCGGTGGAGAGGAGGATCGTGAGAGTCGCAAACCACCAAAGGGATTTTTTAAAAAGGATGTTCATGGAACAAGAAGCAAGAATGTTGCCGATTCTCTGCGAGAAAAGGCTAATGCCAAGGGGAAAAGTGGCCAGTATTTCATGTTTCTTGGTGATTCCGCTCGTGTTCGCTGCTTCTCCGTGAATCTATGATTGGCAAGAGCGAGGCGGGAAACTAACTTTCTCGCATGGAGCCAATTTACGAGGGCAAAGCCAAGAAACTCTTTACGACCGACGACCCCGAAGTGCTCCGCATGGAGTATAAAGATGACGCCACTGCCTTCAATGCGCAGAAGAAGGCCAAGTTTGAAAATAAGGGTAGACTGAACAAGGCGATAACGCTCCTGATGTATCAGATGATGGAGGAAAAAGGGGTGCCAACCCATCTCGTATCTGATGTTGATGAGGTCAATCTGTTGGTGAAGAAGGTGGATATCCTGATGGTCGAGGTCATCGTGCGGAATAGCGCTGCGGGTAGCTTTTGCAAGCGAACGGCCATGGAAGAGGGAACGGAGTTTAAGATTCCCATTGTGGAATTTTCCTACAAGTCCGACGAACTCGGAGATCCTCTCATTAATGAAGATTACGCCCGTGAGATGAATATTGCTTCGCCCGAGGACTGCGCCTTTTTAAAAAAGCAAGCGCTTGTGATCAACGACGTTATGTCCGCCTTTTTCCTGCAGTGCGGGCTCAAGCTGGTGGACTTTAAGATTGAGTTTGGAAAAGATTGTAATGGTAAGATCGTGCTCGCCGATGAGGTGAGCCCCGATACCTGCCGTCTTTGGGATGCCACGACCGGGAAGAAGATGGATAAGGATCGATTCCGTGAAGATCTCGGCGGTGTGATGGAAGGCTATGAGGAAGTGCTTGCGAGATTGGAGAAGGCGCGCGGATAGGAAGCTTTGAACGCGGATCTCTGGCCGTGGCCGCTTAGGCTTTGGGTTTTTATAGCCACGAAAGGGACGAAATTTGGTTAGGAAGATTATTCTCTCCCCACGGGGCGCTTGACGGTGTTGACTTTCGGCATGACTCGCATTGGAACTCCATTCACGTCGTCTGCTAAAAAGGTAATGCTCTGTGGCTCGGGGGAGCTGGGGAAAGAAGTGGCGATCGAGCTTCAGCGCTATGGTGTCGAAGTAATCGCTTGCGATGCCTACGCAAATGCTCCGGCGATGCAGGTGGCGGATCGAGCGCATGTTTTTTCGATGCTCGATGGTGAGGCCCTTCGCAGGGTGGTTGCGGAAGAGAAACCCGATTTGATCGTTCCCGAGGTGGAGGCGATTGCCACCGATACTCTTGCTGAGATGGAAGCGGAAGGAATGGCGACCGTGATTCCCACCGCGCGCGCGACGCAGCTCACGATGAACCGCGAGGGGATCAGGCGGATGGCGGCGGAAGAGCTGGGCTGTAAAACGTCGCCTTTCCAATTTGCGGGCACGCTTGAAGAATATCGGGCCGCCATTTCTGAGATCGGACTGCCCTGTGTGGTAAAGCCGATCATGTCGTCTTCTGGAAAGGGTCAAAGCACGCTGAAGACGGATGCGGATGTGCACGCGGCATGGGAATATGCTCAAGAGGGAGGTCGAGCGGGCGCAGGAAAAGTGATCGTGGAAGGTTTTGTTGATTTTGATTACGAAATCACCATGCTCACGGTGCGCCACGTGGGTGGAACTTCGTTTTGTGATCCGATCGGGCATATCCAGGTCGATGGCGACTACCGCGAATCGTGGCAACCGCAGCCGATGACTGAGGCCGCTCTCGCCGGCGCGCATGAAATGGCCGCGAAGGTCACCGAAAACCTTGGGGGGCTTGGTGTCTTTGGAGTGGAGCTTTTTGTCAAAGGCGATGAAGTCATCTTTTCTGAGGTCTCACCGAGGCCCCACGACACCGGAATGGTGACGATGATTTCGCAGGATCTGAGCCAGTTTGCGCTGCATGCCCGGGCCATCCTGGGGCTTCCGATTCCCAATATTAAAACCCATGGGGCGAGTGCCTCTTGCGCGCACGTGGTGGAGGGGCATTCTGAAAATGTCAGCTTTGGAAATGTCGAGAAGGCTCTCGTGAAGGCTGATACTCAACTGCGTCTCTTCGGAAAACCTGCAGTGGCCGGGAAACGTCGCATGGCAGTGGGACTCGCGCGTGGCGGGGACATCGAGATCGCCCGTGAAAAGGCGCGCGGCGTGATTGAGGCCTTGGAGACGAATCTCTAGCTGAAAGGGATCAAAAATAGGCTCTTCATCCTCCTAGTCCTCAGCTTTTTCCTCATCTGGAAAGCTACCACGGCGAAGAGCTAGCCCATCGGGGAATGAGGGGAGCACCGCCGTTCAGGTGGTTTCGCTCATTACGGCCAGTTCCGAGGGGACTAGATCCTTCCGGCGAGGTCAGTCAAGGCTCCGCGTGGCTTCTGGGCTCCGGTTTCGCGTTTGGAACCAAATTTTTTACGGCTTAGATTGAAGACTCCGTCGACAAAGCTGCGACTTTCCAAGACGACTCCATCGCAAAAGTATCTCACGCGGCAGCAGACGACTTTGGCGATTTGAAGGTTGTAGGCTTCCTCCTTAGCCAAGCCAACGGTGCGGCAGGTGTTCGTGCTTTTCCTGAGTTGAGGATTGGCGGCCTTTGGGTTTGTTCCTTTAGGAGAACTGGAGGGCTCCGCCTTGGCAGAGTTTTTCTTCGCCGAAGTGGGGGATGTGGTGGCCCATGGAGTGGGCGAGGGACATGAGGAGCCGGTTGTGGGCGACTTTGACGAAGCTGTGCATCCGGCCAGTAGTGAGGCCGCTTCCTCCCCCGATGATGACGGTGGGGATGTTGTCAAGGGTGTGGGTGTTTCCTTGTCCGAGTTCGTTGACCCAGACGATTGTGGTGTGGTCGAGCATGTTGCCATCGCCTCCAGGTTCTGGAGTTTCGCGGAGTTTTCCGGCGAGGTAGGCGAGCTGCTGAGCGAACCAGATGTTGATCTTTTCGAGCTTATTTTGAGCCTCTTGATTATTATCGGGTTCGTGACTAAGGGAATGGTGGCCATCATTGATGCCGAGCCAATTCATGCGAGCTTGTCCGACGGAACGCATGAACTGTAGGGTGCCGACGCGTGCCATGTCGTTGGCCATGGCGTTGATGAGAAGATCCATCTGCATGCGTGCGATCTGGGGAGTGTTATCATTGAGGAGTTCGATATTTGGGTCGAGTTCGGGCTCGGGATGGACGAGTTCATCTTGCTTCGCGGAAGCCTGCATTTCCTGCTCGAGTTGGCGGACGAGCTCGATGTGCTGTTGTAAGAGGGCTTGGTCTTCGGCGGCAAGGGACTTGGACACTTTTTTGAGATCGCTTCCAAGGGAGTCGAGGATCGAGGTGTAGGTTTCGCGATCCTTTGACTGGCCGTAGAGCTTATTGAGCATCTGGTAGGGATCGTCCATTGGGGCGACGGGCTGGTTTGATCCGGCGTAGGACATGCGGGTCCAGGGATCGGCGCGGTCGGGGACGGCGATGCCTACTTCGAGAGAGCCGAATCGCGTGCGCGTGGTTTCGTTCTTCTGGAGGAAGTTTTTGATTTCCTGATCGATGGAAATGGCGGAGGCCCAGCCGGCGGGTGAGTCGGATCCGCCTTGAATATTACCGGGGTGGAGCCGTGCTCCGGTGAGGAGGCAGGACATGCCGCGCATGTGTCGGTCGCCATCGCCGCCGACCCGGTTAGCGATTCCCTTGAGGACCATGGACTGCTTTTGAAAGGGAGCGAGACAGGAAAGAATGGGGGAGGTCTTGAGATCGTTGGGGTCGCTGGGCCAGAACTTTGCCGGGACAGTGCCGTTTGGCGAGAACATGACGATGATCCGCTGCTTGCGGCCGACGGTGGCGCGGTTGGCAAAGGCGGGAAGGCCGGAGACAAAGGGAAGCGCGGCCGTGGAGATTCCCAGATCGCGGATGAATTGGCGGCGTGAGGTCATGAGAGAAGATACGGTGAAGGGGAGAGGGTTTTATCCACAGATTTTTAAGATTAAGGCAGATTTTTGAAAAAGTGGTTGAGGGGCTGAGGTTTGAACCTGAACGGTGAGATTTGAGCGGACTTCCGTCTTCGGAGCCTCTTTTGCCGAGGATACGGTGCGACAGGTGCTTGGGGACCTAGAGGAGAGCTCCTACGTGGGCTTTGACGCCGGCCGCCAGGCCCTCGAGGGAGTAGCCGCCTTCCAGTGCTGAGACGAGGCGGCCATTGGAAAATTCGTCGGCGATCTGGCGCATCCAGTTGGTGAGGGTTTGGTAGTCTTCGTCGAGTAGGCAGAACTGGCCGAGGGGATCGCCGAGACGGGAGTCGAAGCCGGCGGAGATCATGACAAGTTCGGGTTTGAACTTTCTCATGGCGAAGAGGAATTGGTCGTCGATCACACCGCCGATTTCGTTCATGGCGGAGCCGGAAGGGAGGGCTGCATTGAGGGTGAGGCCGCGGCCTTTTCCGCTTCCTTTTTCATCGTTGAAACCGGTGCCGGGATACCACGGAGATTGATGGGTGCTGCAGAAGAGGACGGTTTCGTCTTCGTAGAAGATGTCCTGGGTGCCGTTTCCGTGGTGGACGTCCCAGTCGAGGATAGCGACTTTTCCGACGCCGTATTTTCGCTGCGCGTAGCGGGCTGCCACGGCAACGTTATTAAAGACGCAAAATCCCATACCGCGATTCGGGGTGGCATGGTGACCGGGAGGGCGGACGGCGCAGAAGGCACGCTTGATGGGATCGGGCTCCGATGAGAAAACGGCATCGACTGCGGCGCAGACGGACCCAGCGGCATGGGTGGCAACTTTCCAGCTGTCCGGGCAGACATCGGTATCTCCGGTGGAGAGTTGGGAGACGCCGGAGAGAATTTCTTTTTCGGCAAGCGCGACGTAGGAGGGATTGTGGACGGCTCGAAGATCCTCTCCGGCGGCTCGATGCGATTGGAGCGGTTTCATTTTTGTTGCGAGGCCGCTTTCCTCCAACATTGCGGTGACCGCATGGTAGCGGGAAAAGTGCTCGGGATGCTGGCCGGTGACGTGCTTGAGGTAGAGATCGTCGAGGACCAAGCCAACTTCATGAGAGTTACCCATTTTTATGAGGTGAGAATGAGGGTGATTTGAGGAGGATGCTAGAGTCGAATTCTTATTGGGGAACGGTCGAAGCGGCAATCGTAGCGATGAGGTTTCGGATGTGGAAGTTGGATTCCTGTAAGGTCTTGTGGAGTTCGTCCATTTTTGCGAACCCGTAGCTATTGACGGGTTGCTGGATGAGGTGATGGAAGAGGTGCTTGATAAAGGCGCGGTGGGCGTGGGGAGATTCGACGGCGAGTCGTGCGAGATCGCTGGGGCCCTTGATTCGGATCTTTTTTAAATCGGGAGTTTCGTAGTCGCTTTCAGAATTGATGGGTTTGTTGTTATCGGAGGTGCGGAAGCGGCCGACGGCGTCGTAGTATTCGAGGGAAAACCCGATGGGGTTGATGATGGAGTGGCAGGCCATGCAGGCTTGGTCCTTGGTGAGAGCGGTGACCTTTTCCCGCATGGTGAGAGTGGGATCAAAGTCGGCGTCCTTGAACTCGATGGCATTGGGTGGGGGTTTGAGGAAACGACCGAGAATATTTCGGCTCAGGTAGACACCGCGGTGGATGGGGGAGGTTTGCTTGTGGTAGGAAAAGGCGGTGAGGATGTAGGGGTGGGTGAAGAGGCCGGCCCGTTGTCGGTCGGGGGTTGGGAGAAATTGGAAGGTGCCATCTTTGGGCGCGGTGGCTCCGTAGAATTTAGCGAGGCGGGGGTTAAGGTAGACGTTTTCGGAGGTGAACAGGCGGCGGTAGTCGGAGGCCTCGGACCAGACGACATCATTGATGAAAAGGTTCAGTGAGGTTCTCAGGTCGGCGATGATGTGTTCATCGAATCCGGGGAAGGTTTTAGGGTCTTTGTTGAGGTGTTCTTTTTCGGAAAGGGAGAGCCAGTGGTAGAAAAAGGCATTGAGCTTGGTTCGCGCACGGGGGTCGCCAAGCATGCGCCAACATTCGTCTTGGATTTGCTTTGGAGTGACGAGGTGTCCTTTTTGGACGAGCTCTTGGAGACGTTTGTCGGGAACGGAATCCCAGAGGGTGCGGGCGAGATGGGCGGCTGTGGAGTGTTGATCGTAATCGCCCTTTTCGTTCCGTTTGAAAGAAGGATAGAGGAAGGAGGGCGAGGTCAGAGTGAGCATGAGGGAGCGCTTGGTGGCGGTCTCGTAGTCGCTTCCGGGCTGGGCGAAGATGGCATCGACGTGGGTCTTTTGCTGTTCCGGGGTGAGGGGGCGGGAGAAGGCGCGGCTGGCGAAGTCGGCGCAGAATTGTTTGAACTTTTCGGCACGGTCAGGCTGGTCGGATTTAGTGCGGGCGAGTTCGTCGATGTCATCGAAGATGAGCATGGTGGCCTCGATGGCGGCATTGGCGACGGCTTCACTCCAGGCTTTGGAAATGGAGGAGCCACGTTCGTAGCCCATTGAGGCATCATCGGCTGGGAAAGGAGTTGTTATGATGGCGGCTTTCGAAGCGCCATCGGGATAAAGAATATGAGGCGGAAGGGGTTCCCAAGCGCCGTGGGGTGGTTTCCACTCGATGCGGAGGGATGATTTTTCTTCTTTGAAGCAGAGGAACTCGATGAAGACCGAGATACCGTGACCGCCGAGGAGGAAGATGGATGATTCGATGGTGCGCATTTCATTTCCTGAGGAAACCCAACCGTCAATGAAGGGGACTTTCTTGTGGTCGGATTCGTTGAGATACATGCGTATCCCATTGGGAGAGATCATGCGGAAGGAATAGGTTCCGGTTTCGGGCGGAAGGAGGGATCCGGTCCAGTAAATGGAGTGGGCTTTTGGATTGATGCCATCGACTCCGTGTTTGCTGTTGATTTCGAAGGCTGGGACAGGGTCGAGACGTTCGATGAGCTTTCCTTTTCGGTCGTTCATCTTTTCCTTGTTAAAATAGTTTCCCTGGAGGCCTTGCTTGTCGCCTTGGTAGGGACGATTGCGGAAGGACTGGACGATGTCGGTGATGGAGCGACGATGTTGTTGCTGGCTGAGCCGGAGGAGATCTTGGCGAATGGGGTGGAGTTTGGCTTGTGCTTCGGGGGAGTAAAATGTGGCGTGGATGTACGCTGCGACGGCTTGGGCGTCTTCGTTGATGACGAGGTCTTCTTCGTCCTCTGGCATCGATTTGTGGATGTATTTGGTGAGCGATTCGAGGGATCGCTTGCCGACGAGGGATTCGTCATATTCGTCATCGACTCCCTCGCCTTGATCTCCGTGGCAGGAGGCGCAATGCGTGGTGTAAATTGCGGAGCCATCGGGCGCGGAGAGGGCGAGCGACGGCAGAAGCAGGAGGAGGAATTGGAGAACTCGTGGCATTCGTTGAGGACTACGGTGAGGGACGGGGAATTTATCCACAGATTTCGCGAATTGACGCAGATTTTCAAATTACGGCTGGCTGGATTATGGGGCTTGGGCTCTGGTGGGAGATTTGAGATTTGAACACGAATAGTAAGATTTGAACGTGCTTGGTTGAGGGGCGTCCCTCTTCGCTAGGCAGCGGCGGACGAGTATTTTTTTAGCAGGTTGACGGATTTTTTTGGGAGAGTAAATTGAATGGATGATGAGATTTTTGGTGATGGCGGTTTTGTTGACGGGAAGTTTGGCGGGGGATGATATGGCGGTGCCTTATCGGGCCAATCAGAAAAATGACGGCTACATTGCCGAAAAGTGCCTACTCGATTATGACTTGCCGGAGGGGGAGAAGGATTTTGCCACGGTGGTCTGGTTTCATGGCGGCGGGTTGACGGGTGGGAAACGCAGTATTCCCAAAGAGCTACGTGGGCAGGGTTTTGCGGTGGTCGCTCCGTCTTATCGTTTGAGTCCTGAGGTGACGTCGGTTGAGTGCTTAAAAGATGCGGCAGCGGCGGTGGCTTGGACCTTTAAAAATATCGAGAGACTGGGGGGATCGAAAGAGAAGATCTTTATCAGTGGCCATTCGGCGGGAGGTTATCTTACGAGCATGTTGGGTTTGGATGAACGTTGGCTTAAACCTCACGATGTTGAGTTGAATCAGATTGCTGGGTTGATTCCTTATAGCGGGCACACGATTACTCATTTCAATGTGCGTAAGGAGCGGGGCTTGGCGAACACCAGGGTGATCGTGGATGAAATGGCGCCACTATTTCATGCGAGGAAAGATGCTCCGCCTATTTTGTTAATTACGGGAGATCGGGATAAGGAGCTGTTGGGACGCTATGAGGAGAATGCTTACTTTTGGCGTATGATGCAGGAAGTGAAGCACCCGGATTGTGAGTTATTTGAACTCGAGGGATTTGACCATGGGGGGATGGCTGTACCCGCGCACGGATTGTTAGTGAAGTGGGTCAGGGGAAAGTCGAAAGGGCACTAAGATTCCTTAAGTTTGTTTCGGCCTCGGAAAAAATTGGGGTGGCTACTTTTTCTTCAGTCCGTCGTAAAGCGGGAGGGGGAGTCTCTCGCTGGGGGTGCGGTCGGTTTTTGAAATGTGGGCGAGGCGTTTGAGGATATCGGGTTTTTTGTCAGCGAGATTGTTTCTCTCGTTGGGGTCGTCCCGGAGGTTGTAGAGCTCCCAGGGTAACTTGCCTTTTCTTGCCTGCTGGCGGATGGCCTTCCAGGGGTAGTCGGTCACGGCGAGTTGCAGGCCATACCCGTGGAATTCCCAGACCATGGGTTTACTGCGTGTGAATTTTTTTCCGGTGAGGGCGGAGGTAAGGTCGGAGCCATCGAGTCCGTTCGGTTTTTCGGTTCCCGTGACTGAGCAGAGCGTGGGGAACCAATCGGGGAAATAGGAGGGTGCATCGGTGGTTGATCCGGCTTCTGTTTTTCCGGGCCAGCGCACGATGGTGGGAACGCGAATGCCGCCTTCGTAGAGCGAGCCTTTCCAACCACGGAGGCCGGCGGATGAGTTAAAGAAAGGCGCGTCGACGCCACCGATGTGGAACTTGGGATCGCGGCCGGGGTGGGTGGTGCCGTTATCTGAAGTGAAAATGACGAGGGTGTTTTCTTCGAGGCCGTGTTCCTTGAGTCGTGTCAGGACGGTTCCGATGTGCTCATCGAGATCGGAAATCATCGAGGCGTAACCGGCGCGGGGACGCGAGTGGGGAAGGTAGCCATTTTGGCCACGATAGGGACCGTTTTCATCGTCCCATTCCTTGGGGTAGCGATCTATCCACGCTTGCGGAGGATGCATGGAGACATGAGGTTCGACGAAGGGAAGGTAGAGAAAGAAGGGCTGCGGCTGCGCCGAATTTTGAGATTTAAGATTTGAGATTTGAGACGCGCTTGTGGCGCATTGATCGAGGAAGTCGAGGGCTTCTTCGAGGATGCGGTCGGGCGCGTAGACTTCTGCGCGGTATGTGTCGGCGAGGACTTCTCCCTCGGGTTGGCGGGCGTGTCCGGGGATGGGGTTCTTATTGATGGGGTCGATCGAAAGGTCATCGTCGAGGAAGGGGGGGTAAAAGGAATGAGCGTTGCGCTGACAATTGTAGCCGTAGAAGCGGTCGAAGCCCTGGGTCATGGGCGAGCCGGTGGAATCGGTGGGGCCGAGTCCCCATTTTCCGAATCCACCCGTGATGTAGCCGGCCGCCTTGAGAACCTCCGCGATGGTGATGGCTTCGTCGCTTATGGGCCACTGGCCGGGGAAGGGGCGGCCGTTTTTTGAATCTCCGTTTGAGCGAATTTCGGCATTGCCGAGATGTCTTCCGGTAAGAAGGGTACAGCGGGCTGGCGCACACACGGCGGCTCCGGTGTAGTGGTGGGTGAACCGAAGGCCTTCCTTGGCAAGCTGATCGAGATGGGGAGTCTTGATTTTTTCCTGCCCGTAACAGCCGACTTCACCATAGCCAAGGTCATCTGCTAGAATGAAAATGATGTTGGGCTTTGAGGCGGCCGAAGCGGACGCAATGAGCAGGGGTGCAAGGAGTGAACGAACCATTTTTTCACGCTAGCAAAGAGACATGTAGAAAGGCGATCTTGAAAAATGAGAGTCCTCACCGTTTTCTCAGGGCTTGAGCTAAGGGCGAAGCAACGTTAGGAAACAGCGCATGAGAAAGCGCGCAGGGGAAGCTAGACAGAATCGTCACAGTGGTGGCCGCGAGGCAAAACCATTTAATGAGGGTGATCTCAATGATCTTCTCGAGGGAAAGGACGCTCCTTTTCTTCTCATTCTGGATTGCATTCAGGATCCCAATAACCTGGGGGCGATCCTGCGGACTGCCGATGGGGCGGGCGTGGATGCGGTGATTGCGCCGAAGGATAAGGCGGTTGGTTTGACCGATACGGTGCGACGTGTGTCGGTGGGCGCGGCGGAGCATGTTCCTTTTGTGAAGGTGACCAACTTGGTGCGGACGATGGCGCTATTGAAAGAGCGCGGCGTCTGGATGGTGGGGACGTCGGACCGCGCCACTCAATCGCTTTATGAAGTCGATTTAAAGGGTCCAATTGCGATCATCATGGGCCGAGAGAGTGAAGGGCTTCGGCAACTTACCGAAAAAGAATGCGACTTCTTGGTGAAGTTTCCGATGAAGGGTTCTGTTGATTGTCTTAATGTCAGTGTTGCTACCGGAGTCTGTCTCTACGAGGCCGTGAGGCAGCGGGAGGTTGTGAAGTGATTCGTATTTTGTCAGATCTTCATCTGGGCCACACTGCATCGCGAATTAAGAACGTGGCTCAGCTTGCTCCGCTCTTTGAGGGTAGCGATGAGATCATCTTTGCCGGTGATGTTTGGCAGGAAAAGGAACACAGAAGTGAACGTCCGGCGCGAATGTTTTCGGAACTCCGTGAGTTGGTGGGCGCGCAAGGTGTTTTTCTTCGGGGAAATCATGATCCCGGCATGGAACAAGGGATCGCTTGGTTGGCCGGAAAGTCTGTTCTGGTGACTCACGGGGATGCCGTTTATCGGGACGCCACTCCTTGGTCACGGGAGATGTCGCACCACCGAAAGGCCGTGGAAGAAATCGTTAGTCGCTATGATGGAGAGGACGCGCAGGCTTGCTCGGATCGAGCGAGGGATATCGCGCTCACGATCAAACCGCTTCCGCTTCCGAAGCTCCCGGTGCCTTTTAATTTTTTGGCCACTGCGCTCTGGCCACCGAGTCGGACGCTCGAGATGTTTCGAGTTTGGTCGACGATGGGCGAGGAATGCCTGCGCTTTTTGGAACGAGTGTCACCCGAGAGTAGGGTTGTCATTTGCGGGCATTTTCATCGGGCTGGGAGTTGGGAGAGGGAGGGCCGGGTCGCGATCAATACGGGATCGTTCATGAGGACGAGCCGACCTTGGTGCGTCGATATCGATGATGAATGGGTGACGGCCCGTGAGGTGACTTTTTTCGATGGTTGGAAAGCCGGAAAGGTGAAGGGGCGGTGGATCGTGAAAGAGAGCTAGGAGATTTTTTCAAGGACTCGCTACGCCGACCCGGAAGAAGCGTTTTTGAACGAGGCTGGTGACGTCGATTATGGCGGGAGAATTGTTTCCATTGATTAAGGTGAAGAAGGTCCAGTTCTCGAGGTCGGTTGATGTTTGGACTTCGTAGGTTGTGCCATTGATGGTGGGGAAACTGAGAATGAGGTCTGCTGAGATCGAGAGGGGGATGTCGAGTGGGGGAAGGAGCGCGGTGACGGCGAGATTGTCGATGGCGATTCCTTGTCTCTGGACGGAGATGCCGAAACTTTGTCCCTTGTTGAGCACTCCCTTGGTGAAGGGGCTGCTGAATTTGGTCCAGGTGAAGTCGTCTGGCCCTGATCCTTTTCCAGTGAGTCCAAGACTTCCCTGACCTGCTTCCTGCGCTCTGCTCTGTGAAACGCCGATGTCGGTCGAGGTAATGCCATTGGCTGGACCATTCATGGCGAGCATGGTTCCTTCATAGCTAAGGAACTGAAGCACTGAGGCATTGTGCACAATGGCGATACCATCGGGGCCTCCGTTTTGAATGCCGCTGATCGCTTTGGAAAAGATGCGATGGCCGCTGGCGGCGGTTTTATCGAGGGTGAAGGTATCGAGGCCGTGGGCGCCGTAGGTAAGGCTGTTATTGCCATTATAGAGGATGATTTCGACATCAGCAATGGCTCCTGGAAAGTTGGGGCCGACGATCACTTCGATAAATTCGCCGGCATCACTACTGACGTTATCGTAGTGAAGTTCGTTGAGGAAAATAGTGTCGCTTCCTCCGGTCCCAGGCGTTCCAGGGATGGCGCTAAATTGGATCTCGAAAGTCTCATTGGCGGCAATCGCTACTCCTTGAATGGTGGCGCTTAGGGTCGTGGTGGCTCCGTTTATAATCGATCCGGAAATGAGTGTGTTGTTTGCGGTGAAGGTGAGGGCAGGAATTGAGATGGTGCCCGCGGCGGTGATGACTTGGACTTCCCAACGATCAATCGAGCCTTCGATGGATGAATACCATTGCTCGGCGTCGTAGCTGATTTCCAAAGAGCTAATTTTGGCGATGGTGGCATTGTGGAAGGTTCCCGAGAAGGTGATGAGTTTACCATCCTTAACTCCCAAGGAGCCTTCGTTTCCATAGGAGCGCAGGCCATCGGCGCTGGAGGAGCCGTCGTCGGTTCCGATCCAGCTTGAATCCGAGATGGTCCATTCCGAGGGGTGGGTGGTGCCTTCGAATCCGTCGAAGGTTTCCGAGACTGCCGTGCCGAAGGTAGTGATCTCGTAGGTGGCGGTATCGGCATCGGTCACGGTGAGGGTATCGACATCTCCCTCGAAGCCTACGGCGGACGCGGTGATGGTGACGCTTTGGCTGCCATCCATGATGCTATCGGGTTTTGGAAGAAGAGTGGTGGACCGGGTGGTCACGCCCGCGGGAAAGGTGAGCGTCATGTCCGTGGGCATCACCTCACTAGTGTCAGAGGAGCAAAGTAAAACGGTGACCGCTTCTCCCGCTGCCGGAGCCTGGGGAAGGGTTACGGTGAGGGTGGTCCCGGCTGATCCTTCCGCAATGAGGTTGGTGCTGAGAGTGAGGACGAGGGGGTCGGCACTTTCCAGATCAAAGTCTCCAAAGATGAGGAAGTGGTCGGAGGCATCCTGCGAGACTCCTGAGGCCAGAGGTGACCCTGATTTGGGGAGGCCCGGGAATCTTGCTTCCAGTTCGCTATTGAAGACCTCAAGGACGGGGGCGCGGTTTGCGAGGGCTTGAGAAATGAGAATGTAGTCGAGGACAGAGCCTCCTCGGAAGGTGGCATCCTTCAGCCCATTTTGCTGGAGAGGTAGAGGATTAAGAAGAGGGTAGCTCGTGAAATAGGAGACCGGGTTCATGTAATATTGCACCGGGAAGGAAATGTCGGAGCCCAAGGAATAAGTGGATGGGAGTCCGGAAGGGAGCGAGTTGAAGGTGATGGGAGAGCCGAGCAAATTGTAGTCGCCCAAGACGATGATATTGTCCGAGCCGTCGAGGCCTTCGTTATCGAGAAAAATTTTTACCCTCTCCATTTCGACGGCCCGGCGAAAGGGATCGTCCGGCATAAAACAGCATTTTAGATGCAGTGTGATGATGGTGGGATCGCTGGCGGTGCCTGGGACATCGACGACGGCCGCTGCATGAATACGGGTGAGATCCTTGGCTCCCGATGGCGAAATGATGCTGTGAGTGCTCAAAAACGGGAATTTAGACATCAAAATTACTCCTGACCCGGTGTCAAAGGCCGGTCCGCCGGGGACAAAAAGGTGAGAATAACCTAAGCTAGAGGCCAGTCGTTTCAGGTTGCTGGGGTTCCCCGAGCGGTCGGTTGTACGTACTTCCTGTAGGGCCACGACATCGGCGTCGATTCTCCCGAGAACTGCTGCAAGCGCGTCATGGCTTACTGTCCCGGGGGCTTCGATCCCGAGGAACACATTCATGGTGGCTACCCGAAGCTCTGCCGCAGGAAGTAGCAAGCTACTGAGAATAAGGAGAAAAACTACTATCACGAGGTGTGGAACATCTCCCGACAATGGCATTCCAGCAAGAGGGAATATGTTGGAGATTATCGATGAGTTTGTTAATTCCTTGCGCAGGTGAAGAACGACTACCAAATCCAAGAGCTCGTTGCGCAGTCGGCGAAGATGGTTGTCTACCTTGCTACTGACAAAGAAGGACAGAGCTATGCGCTGACTCGATTGCTCCTAAGTGATGAGATGTTGGAGAGCTTTCTTTCCGAGCAATTTGATGCTGCCTTATCCCAGCTTATGGCCCTGGAGCATCCCTGTCTCAGGGGGGTGGTGGATGGCGGATTGGACGAAGTCGACAATCAACCCTGGGTGATTAGCCAATGGGGGGAGGGTGCAAATCTCGAAGATCGACTTACCGATCAGCAATTTGGAGAGCCGGAACTTAAGCGCCTGCATGGATTGGCTCAGGTCCTCATTGAAAAAATTTCTCCATTTGCTGGAGCGATCACCTTTCAGCCGAATTTTATCATCAACACCAAGGCGGCGGATGGGAGCACGATCGAAACCTTCACGATTGATTTCTTTCATTGGTTCGACGATTGGGCTTCTGGAGTTTCTCCGGGCTCGTCAGTCGATCCCAACTGGAAGTTGGCTAACCTCGTGACCTTGATCCAAGGGCCGCCGATCAGTCGGCCGATCTTCCCAACCGTGATCGAGTCACCTGCGGTCACTCAGTTGGCATCTGCGAAATCGAGCGGGTTAACGTGCAAGGTGCTTCTGATCGTGGGAGTTCTTGTGACCCTCGTAATGGGAGGGTTAGTCTTCTTGAAAAATAGAAAACCAAAAGAGCCTGAAGTTGCCTCGATTGAAGAGAGCAAAGAGAGCAAAGAGAGCAAAGAGAAGAAGTCCTCGAAAGCGATCTCTGAGGGGAGGCCTAAGAAAGTAGAAGCTTCCGCCCGCCGGCCAGTTGAGAGTTCAGAGAAGATGTCGAAATTGAAGGGACGCCCCGAAAGGCCGGATATTGAATGGTTGGAGAAAAATCAGCAATTGTCGGCAAAGGACGAAGGGCGCCGCAAAGAGCTAGCGGGTAAGTGGGTCAATGTGCGTGGATGGGTCGAGGCGGTCAGTGGGGAAGGTGAGTGGACCTTTGAGATCGAAAGAAGCGATGGAGTTCCGCTCAAGGCCCGGCTTGAAGGGAGATCGACGCTTAAAGTGGAAGGGCAAGCGGTTGCCGTGATTGGATTCCTGGTAAATAAGGATCTCCTCGTCATTCCGAAACTTTGGGGGGACGATGTTCTGGCCGATGATGAATTACTCGAGGAGCGGAGGCCCTTCACGGTTCAGGACGCGACACGAATTGAAGAAATGGAAGGGCGAACGATTCGTCTGATGGGCAAGGTGCTCGAACTCGAAGAAGGGAGCACTTCAATTTTTCTTCATTTTAAAAAGCTGGAAGAGAAAAATGCGATTTTGGCGGGGAAGATTTCCAAGAAAAAATTCACAAAGACTCACGACGCGAAGTTCTTTAAGGGATTGGTTGGGAAGAACATTACGGTGACCGGTGTCGTGACGAAGTCGTTATCGAGAAAAGGACAATACGTCCTCTTTGAGCGCAATAAGGATCTTGAATTAGCAGGGGAAACACCGGTTGGAGTGATGGTAAAAAAGCCATCGGAACCGACAAATCCGAGGAATGAACGCCCTTCTCTTGGAGAGATGAAGGATGTCAAAGCGGACGATGAGAAAGCGCGTGAGGAGAACGAGGGGCGCTGGGTGATTTTAGAAGGTCAGGTCGAAAAAGTGAACGCCGAAGGAGAGTTTCATTTTGTGGTCGACGAGGGAGGAGAGCCCTTGACGGCGAAATTGAATGAAGGTGAGATCGAGAACCTGGCCGGAAAAATGGTGACGGCAGTGGGAGTTCTGAAAAATTCGGGTTTGTTGGTGATCGAGAAGGCTAGCGACGTTGAGGTGGGAGAGTCAGTTGTCGCGCCCGATAAAGGAAAAGAGTTTACGGTCGCCGATCAGATCGAGATCCGCTCGAGCGAGGGAGAAGTCATCACCGTGCGGGGGAAAATTCTCAGCGCAAGCGCCTCGAGTTCTGGAAAAACCCTGTATCTCAACTTCACGGATAAACGTCCGATTCTTGCGTTGGGAGTGAAGGTGAAGGATGCGGAAGAAGGGCTTAATTTGCAGTTTCTTAAGAAGTTTGTGGGATATGAAATCGTGGTGACTGGCTTGGCACTCGAGGAATATGGTGGTCATCGCTTTGTGATCAGCATCACGAAAAAAGATCAGATTAGTAAATGAGCCAGAGCGCTTATCCGGAGACGATCAAGGCGCTGGCACGGCAACTCCGTGAAGCTGCGGTGGATCACGAAGCCTTCGAAATGCCGCTTCCGCTTTGTCAGCTTTCGGAATGTCGCGCGACTTGCTGTCACGATGGGGTGATCTTGTCCAAGGAGGAGGCGGACTTCATCTCTGAAGGAACGATTCAGCTTTCTGACGGACGTCGAAAAACGGCAACGGTGCCATCGGAAGCTTCCGAGCGAGCCGATGATTTTTCGGGACATTTCCCAAAAACCCGCTGCGTCTTTTTGGATGAGCAGCATCGCTGTCAGTGGCAACTGCGCTCGGTGGCGGAAGGAAAGCACCCGTGGTTTTATAAACCGGTTTCCTGCTGGATGCATCCCATCCTTCTCGAATCGCAAGACGGAAGGCCGGTCCTGACTCTCCGTCGGCCGGAGAATGATCCTGCCGGGTTTGCCTCGCAAACGCCTTGTGGTCGGTTGATGGAAGGTGCGGATCCCGCGCGGGTAACTCTTCAAATGGAGCTAGAAATGCTGCGCGAGATCTCGGATCGTGATTTTTCAGCGGAGCTTAACGCGCCTGGGATTTGAGCTGCTCATCATTTTGTTCCTTCGTTGAAATGCTTTTCAGTCGGGGGAACGGGGCGTAATCTTCTGAGGAAGCGAGTCCAATGATTATTTTGAGGGACTGCGCTGTGATTGGTTTCTTTCTCTTGGTAAGTCGGCTTCGTTTCGTGTCAGGTCTCGAGGCAATTGGGATATTCCGGGAGGCCTAAGCTAACGGTTCGCTATTGCTTAAGATTATGGGGTGCTGCTCCATGCCGCTACGAGAACGAACTTTTGGCCCTTTTTTGAGTATAATGAATCGCTCGATGATTGTTGGAAGTAGGCCTCGGTTCACGAATTTTCATGTGTGGCAGAGTAGGTTCTAATCGTTGCGATATTGGGGTAATCAAGAATGCCCTTTTCGTTTCTGGGATTTGATGTCCAGCGGGGGGGCTTGCGGCTGTCATTGATTGCCGCTACAAAAGTCCCTGTGAAAGTTCTCGAACTCATTGCGCCTTCCCAATTTGTGGTTTCCGAAAAACCCAAGCCCTCGCCTAGGAATGGTGAGGTGCTGATTAAAGTTTCCTTTTGTGGGATTTGCGGGAGCGATGTGCATGGGATGGACAATAGCAGCGGGCGTCGGATCCCGCCGATGGTGATGGGGCACGAGGCTAGTGGGGTGATTGACGAGTTGGGTGAGGGCGTGGAAGGCTGGACCGTCGGGGATCGCGTGTCCTTTGATTCAATGGTTTTCTGTGGGGAATGTGATTTTTGTGAACGAGGGGAGACGAACCTTTGTGATGAACGTCAGGTCATGGGGGTTTCCTGCGATGAGTTTAAACGTGATGGGGCCTTTGCGGAATGGGTCATCGTGCCAGCGCTTATTTTGGAGCGCATTCCCGAAGGTCTGAGCTTCGAGGAGGCGGCCTTTACCGAGCCCCTTGCGGTGGCACTTCACGCCGTTAATTTGGTGAAGGTGAAGCCGGGTGAGAGTGCTCTGGTGGTGGGTTCAGGTCTGATCGGACTTCTCGTGATCCAGGCTCTTAAGCGGGCTGGTTGTGGTGAGATTATCGCGGTTGATTTGGACCGTGGTCGACTCGAACTTGCGATGAAGCTGGGGGCGACGTCGGCCTTTCATTCGCTGGAGGATGAGATCGTGCTTCCTGAGGGGGGCGTGGATCTTTCGATGGAAGTCGTGGGTGCCGGACCAACGTTAGATCTGGCGATTAAGTCACTGAGAAAAGGAGGCCGGGTTGGGCTCGTCGGGAACGTCGTTCCAGAAGTGAAGTTTCCTTTGCAATATGTGGTGACGCGCGAGATTTCACTGATTGGATCCTGCGCGGCCGCAGGTGAGTGTGCTCAAGCGCTTGAGGCGATTACAAAGGGGGAGATTCAGGTGAAGCCGCTGACCTCAGCGACTGTGCCGCTTGAGGAAGGCGCTGACTACTTTACGCGTTTGCGTGAGGGGAAAGAGGGGCTTTTGAAGGTTCTTTTTCAGCCTCATGCTTAGAAGTTGAGGGCCTAGGATAGTTGAGGTGTTCTTTGAATTCCGCGAATTCTTTCCCTGCTTGGGGGCTTTTTCCCTGTGTTTTTAATATAGATTTGAAGGGATTTAAGATGATTGTACAGATTTCCCCTGAAGACTTTTCTGTCTAACGATTGTTTTTTTTGATTTCGCTGATGGCCCAGTCGGCGTGCTCTTTGAGTATTTCTGATTCTTTTCGTACTTTGCGGAGGGCGGGGAGGTCCTCGGTCTTGCCGACGTTTCCGAGGGCGACGCACACGTTTCTCAAAAAACGTTCCCGTTTGAGTCGTTTGATGGGGGACTTGGCGAAGACGTTTCGGAATTGTTCTACGTCCATTTCGAGAAAGTCGCGGAGGCGGTGCTCGAAGATTTCGCCCCGGGCGTGGAAGCGTGTCTCACGTGAGATTTTTGCGAAACGATTCCAGGGGCAGGCATCGAGGCAATCGTCGCAGCCGTATATGCGGTCGCCCATGGCTTTGCGGAATTCCATTGGGATCGAACCCTTATGCTCGATCGTAAGATAGGAAATGCAGCGGGTGGCGTTCATTTTTCGAGGGCCGGTGATTGCTTGGGTGGGGCAGGCTTGGATGCAGGCAATACATTTTCCGCAGTGATCGGGAGAAGGTTGATCAGGCTTTAGGTCGAGAGTGGTCAGGAGTTCGCAGAGGAAGAACCAGGTTCCCAATTTTTTGTGAATTTGTACGGTGGATTTTCCATTCCAGCCGAGGCCGGAAGTGGAGGCGAAATCGCGCTCAAGGATGGGGCCGGTATCGACGTAGTAGCGCTGAAGGCCGCCCATTTCCTGGAGGGCTGTATCGAGGTCCTTGAGCTTTTCCTTGATGATGTCGTGGTAGTCGTCATTCCAGGAATATTTGGCGATGCGGTAGCCCACCTCTGGATGTTCTTTGGCGGGAAGGTAATTGAGGGCTAGAGAAATGACAGAGCGGCAGCCGGGGAGGACTTCCCGTGGGTCGCAGCGGCGTTCGAGATTGCGCTCCATCCAGCCCATGTCTCCGGCATTTCCGGCTTCGACCCAGGCAAGGTAGTCGTCGGCATGCGCGGCCCGGCCGGCTAGGGAAATGCGACAGTCATCGAAGCCTAGTTGGCGGGCGATGAACTGGACGTTCGATTTAACGATTGTCGAATCCATCGTTCACTTGGTTCCGTAGTGGTAGCGGGCGGATTCGATGATCCCATTGCAAATCTCATCGAAGCAAAGCTGGTCGGTTTCGATATTGAGATGAGACGCTTCTGAGTAAAGCGGGCTCCTTTCCGCGAGGAGTCTCAGGATTGTTCCGGACGGGTCTTCGTTGTTGAGCAGCGGGCGGTTGTTGTTGCGTGAGGTTCGGTCGAGGATTTCTTCCGGGCTGGCGGCGAGCCAGACGACGTAGCCGAGTCGGCGTAAGATGTTGCGATTGCGTTCCGATCCGACGATTCCGCCTCCGGTGGCGATGATGTTGCCTTCTTTTTCGAGGAGTTCCTCAAGCAAGTCGGTTTCCATTTTTCGAAAGGCTTCTTCACCATCTTCGGCAAAGATCTTGGGGATCGACTTTCCGGCCTTTTTGGCAATCGCGTGATCGGTATCGATGAGTGGGTAGCTGAGCATTTTCGACAGCTCACGCCCGATGGTGGACTTGCCAGTCCCCATGAAGCCGATCAGGACGATATTTCCCTGCACGTGAGGATGGTAGCGGAACGAGAGAGGGAGACCAATCTAAAGTCTGGAGATGGATTTGAACCACGGATGGGCGCGGATTTATTTCTGAATTTTACGGAGAAGTTTTTAATTGAGGAGAAGCTATCGAAGCTTGGATTCGCCGATGATTTTGCCACCGTATGGTGAAGCAATCTGGAATACCGAAGCGTCTTCGAATTTTCGTTTGAGGTAGCCCAAGGCAATTTCTTGATCCGGGTAGAGGGAGGCGACCGAGGTGATGAATCCGGCTTCCTTTCCATCGACGAGGAGTTTCGCTTTGGTCGGGATGAGCGGTTTGTTGAGAGTAAGCTTTACGAGCTTACGATTTATCTTTCCTGCGCGCTTCATGCGGGAAATCACTTCCTGACCGGTGTAACAACCCTTGGTGTAGGAAATTGCGGTTTCCTCGAGTCCCGCTTCGGGAGGGAGGAGTCCGGGGAAGAGTTCGTTGGGCCACTTAGGGATGCCGTTGAGGATACGGGCGGCTTCGGCTTGGGATTCTGCAAATGGCGCGGATTCAATCTCACAATTTCCTGAAGGAACGAAGATGTCGAGGCCATCCCAACCGAAGCGATTGGCTGAGGAGGTGAAGGATCCAATTCGATGGAGGGCATCAATGTCCTCGGGGCTGTGGATGAGATCGAATTGATCGCTGATATCTTCGAGTTCGACGTCATCGGCGATGAGGTAGCGGTCCAGTCGTTGAAAAAGGAGCGAGCGTAGGGAGATGTCAGTTTCGAGATAAAAGGCACCTTCATGCTGTGAGAGATGGATAAAGGCGTCCATTTTTCCTTTCATATTGAGAACGCATGCGGAGATCGATTTCCCAGAGTCCGTGAGTGTGACATCATTGGTGATTTGCCCGTTGAGAAAACGGACCGAGTCAGGGCCGCTTACCTTTAACATAGTGCGGGGTCCAAGATTCAGGGTGCTGGGTTTTCCGGTGACCTGCTGCTGCAGGAGGTAGGTCGAAGAGAAATCGTTTTCCTGATGCTCGGGTTTGAGGCAAGCCAGTTGATCGGCGACCTGTTTTGCAATGGGTGTTGCCACTCCAGAAGTACGTCCGAGCTCGGATGAATATAACACATCCTTGAGCATATTTTTGGTCGAGAAATGAGGGGAGTAGTCGCCTTCTAACAGAGTGGGGATCTTCATACCTATCGCTCCGGCGTAGCAGCCGTTGAGCTTTGCGGCTTCGTGCCAGGCGCGGGGATCGACGCCGTGACGTCGGGAAATCTCCAAGGCTTCAGTCATCGCTTGCACGAGCGCTGCGGTAACGTGATTGGTGGTGACCTTTACGACGGTGGCGGCGGGCGGCGGGCCGAGGAAGACGATTTCACGGGAGGTGATTTCCAGAAGTGCGCGATGTTTTTCGATTACTTCGGGGTCTCCGGAGAGGTAGTAAACAAGATTGCCACCGGCAGAGGCGTCCTTGGAACCGGTGAAGGGGCAGTCGAGGAAGTGGCAGCCGAGTGCGCGGCATTGGGCGTTGAGCCACATCGTGGTGTCGGGATCGATGGTGGCGTGGTTGATAAAGGTTTTGCCTTCTGCGAGGGAAGGGGTGATTTGCGAAAAGACATCGCGGACCGCAATTTCATCCATGAGGTAGCAGATGATGACGTCGGCTTCTGCAGCCGCCGCAGGGAGATCTTTGACCGAGTCGGGCCGATTCTTGGGAGTGCGATTCCAGGTTTTGAGGTCAATTTTTGCCGCTGTGAGATGGTCTGCACAGCGGGAACCAATAATGCCGAGTCCGAGAAGAAGTGTCATGTGATTGATTAGCGGGCAAATTTAGCGAGGGCGGTAGCGACTTCTCTAATTTCGCGCACTCCTTCTTTGGTAGCTTTGGCTCCATCTTCGAGGGCCATCGCGTTGCGAAGTCCAGAAAGATACTCCCGCATTTTTTTGATATGGGGGAGATCGCTGATTTGGGGATTTAGGGAGCCGATTGATTCGGAGTAGTAATCAGCGATATCTTCGCGGAAGAGACGCTGGGCGCGCTCGGGGGTGAATTTCTTATCAACGGCAGTCGAGGCGGCTTCGAGGGCTTCGATCCAACCTCCGAGGGAGATGAGGTGGGAGAGATCGGGATCGCGCAGGCTCACGAGTTCTCGTTCGACGTCTCGCTGGGTGGCTGCGAGGGCGGCTTTTAGTTTATCGAGGTCCTTGGCCTTGGCGTGATCGAGAAGGGCGGCGGCGTGGCGCGTGATGCGATCGCCCGCTCCGAGGGCTTTGGCGTAGCGGGAAAGGTGGGAGGCGATCGAGGGGACGTCGTCGGAGTTGCCAGTTTGCACTGCAATGAAGCCATCGGCGATCAGAGTCCCGAGTCGGAGGGCTAATTTGGAGCGGTCGAGTGGAAGGCGTTCGTGTCTTTTTAAATGATCGGAGGAATAGGCCAACGGGGAAATCTTTTCCAATTCGTCGAAGACCTTGACGATCGATGGAACGGTGAAATCATTGAGAGCACTATCGGAGCGAAAATGTTCGTCATCGAGTAGGTCCGGGGGGATTTCCGGGCGATCCTGAGCCCTGAGCGGGGAAAGGAGGCTGAGAAGAGTAAGAACGATGCATGTTTTCATGAAAAGAGTTTCCCACAGGGCGGGCAAAGGTGCTATCGAAAATTTCCGAGGACTGGAACTTGACAGATGTTCTGAATTCCCTAGGTTCTCGGTCCGCTCAAAAAGCGGATTTTATTATGGCCAATAGCAAGTCAGCAGAAAAGCGTGTGCGTCAGATCGAAAAGCGCACCGTACGTAATCGTGCGATTAAGAGCGAAATTAAGACTCTCCAAAAGAAGACTCTTACTGCTGCTGAGGGTGGTAATGCCGATGAAGCGAAGACCGCATTCAGTGCATTTACTTCAGCTGTCGACAAGGCCGCGAAGCGCAACGTCATTAATGACAGCAAAGCGGCAAACATGAAGAGTCGCACCAATAAGGCGATCAAGCCTGCTTAAGCGTTCCTTCAGCTTTTAATTTTTTCTAAAAGCCAGGAGGTCGTCACCTCTTGGCTTTTTTTATCCCCGATTATGTCCAGTCAGAACCAGCAAGACCGCCTCAAAAAAGCCAAGGAGATTGCCAATAATCCCGTGGCCTACAAGGTCTGCGAGGGCTGTGATTCGATTGTGGTCAGCGATGTCGTGATTTGTCCGAACTGTCATGGCTACCGTTTTGATGGGAACCCTGAGCGTGTAGTAGATCAGGCTTTGGAGCTTGGAACCCGTGAGCAGCGGAGTGTGACCGCAGAGGACCTTGGATAATTCTGGATGTCAGATCTCGGACTGAAATAAAAAGCCGCTTTCCGGAAGGAAAGCGGCTTTTTCAAATTTTAAAGGGATGATCTAGCTCACGTTGACGGCCTCCGCTCCGGTTTCGCCGGTTCTGATGCGGATGGCTTCTTCGACTGAGGAAACGAAGACTTTACCATCACCGATTTTTCCGGTGTTGGCGCTCTTGACGATCGCTTCAGCGACCTTGGCGGAATCTTCGTCGTTCACTACGATTTCAATCTTCACTTTAGGAAGGAAATCGACGGTATACTCGGATCCTCGATAGATTTCAGTGTGTCCCTTCTGACGTCCGAAGCCCTTGACTTCGGTGACGGTCATGCCTTGGACGTTGACCTCGGCGAGTGCCTCTTTGACCTCCTCGAGTTTAAACGGCTTAATGATAGCTTCGATTTTTTTCATGATCTAATTGCAGGATTGTCAAATGATAGCAACTGCCGTGCCAGATTCTAGGAGAAAAGAATTTAGGGCTTGGGCTGGGGCTCTGGCGTGGGTTGTAAACGCCTTAATGGCGCGTAGATCCAGCGGGATACCAGGAAGATGAGGAGAATGAAGGACAAGAGAACGACGGCCCGGCTTCCCCATTTTATTTTTTGGGGACTTGGAGTTGCTAATAGTTCTTAGGGAGGAGGGCAGTGGATCTTCGGCTTTAGGTCGGCCAAGACGGTATCGGGACCATTGTCGAAAAGGCTTTTACTGCCTTATCTTTTGAGGAGAGGTCTCCCATTCAGGCCGATTTTTTCGGTCGCGACGGAATTTTCGTCTGTGAGGTAAGGCATTTCTTCTTTGTAGCAATGGGTATCGAAGCGGCCTGTTCTAGGGAGAAGTTGAGCTAGCAGCCGAAGCCGCCGGCGATTAGCCGGATCTTAAGCGGAGCGGCCCAGAGTTGCTCATTGAAGGAGAAGCTTCCCAGGGTGAGCCCGAAGATGATGAAGGCGGCAAAGGTGAGTCCAAGAAGTTTGGCTGCGAGCGCGGGGGGCATCGTTTTGACGGATGGTATTGATGAGTGAGTGAGTGAGTGAGTGAGTGAGTGAGTGAGTGAGGGTGCTTGAGGAGGCACTCAAAAATTTCAGAGAGAGTGGCCTTTTGGTTCAGAACCGGCTCGGTGCTGTGGTTTTCTTATAGAGGAAGGGCGGGTGGAGTGGGATTTTGGTCATTCATGATTTGATGGGATTTGGGTCGGTGAAGAATTTTAAGAGAGGGATGAGGAGGAGGAAGAGGCCGAAGCAGGGCCACGAAGCCTTCGATGGGATGGCCGCTGGTGATGACGCTCATGGAGCGCCAGATTATTTCGTAAAAGGTGCCTCGCATTGGATCGGCCCGGAGGAAGGCGACTTCCAATCCGGGAGTTCCGAAGAAGGGGCGGAGAATCCAATGATGGGCCCGAAATCCCGGATTCCCGAGGTCGAGCTTGCAGTGTCTGGTCTGATTTGGCATTTTTAACCATTATGAAACTGCGCCACTTTTTCCGTCATCTGATCGTTTCTCCGAGGTTGGTTACCGTCCCGCTTCTTCTGGCCTCTGTCCTACCCTATGCGCAGGCGGATGACTGGCCCCAGTGGCGTGGCCCCCAGGGAAATGGAGTTGCTCCTTCGGGTGATTACCCAACCAAATTTGGCGAGAAGGAGAATGTGCTTTGGAAATACGAGCTGCCGGGCAAGGGGACTTCCACTCCCACCATCTCCGGTGATCGAATTTTCATGACGAGCCCGATCGAAGGGAAGGATGGAGTGGTTTGTCTAAACCTCAAGGGAAAGGAGCTTTGGCGCAAGACTCTGGGACCGGAGGGCAAGGGACAGCGGGAGCACCGCAACGGAAGTACCAGTAATCCATCTCCGGTGGGCGATGGAACGCACATTTTTGCCTATTTCCAAAGCGGTCGCCTGGCTTCGTTCACTCACGCCGGGGAAAAACAATGGGAGATCAATCTTCAGGAAAAGTATGGGAAAGACACCCTGTGGTGGCCTTTGGGTTCCTCACCGGTCCTGACGGAGAAGTATGTTGTGGTCGCGGTGTTGCACGCGGGGAATTCCTATCTGGTAGCTTGCGACAAAAAGACAGGCAATATCGCCTGGAAATCAGATCGCAATTACAAGACCCAGACAGAAACCGATCAAGCCTACACCACGCCCCAGCTTATCGATCAAGATGGTCGTCAGGTCCTGGTGACCTGGGGAGCAGACCATCTCACAGCTCACGATCCCAATTCCGGCAAGCCCGTGTGGAGTTGTGGCGGATTCAATCCCAATGACAAGGCGATGTGGCGAGTGATTGCTTCACCGGCACTCAGCGATGGCATTGCTGCGGTGCCTTACGGTCGCACGAAATTTTTAGCTGGAGTCAAGCTTGGTGGTAAAGGCGACATTACCGCGACGCATCGTCTCTGGGAGAGGAATGGGATCGGAGCGGATTGTCCTTCTCCGGTCGCGGACAAGGGGCGTCTCTATCTTCTCACCGATCGTGGAATGATCCATTGTCTCGATCTCAAAACGGGCAAGGACATTTGGAAAGAGAAGCTTCCTCGTTCAAGCAAGAGTTTCTTTTCCTCGCCCGTGCTAGCGGGAGATCTCCTCTACTGTGGGCGAGAGGATGGAACTCTCTTTTGCGGCAAGATTGGACCCGAAGGATTCAAATTGCTCCACAGTGCCACGTTTGAAGGAGGGATTGTCGCGACGCCGATACCTCTCGATGACAAACTCTACCTACGCACGACTAAGAGCCTCTATTGCTTTGGAGACTAGATTTTAGTTTGACCAAGGTTGGTCTAGAAAAGCGAAAGGCTGGAGCATCTCCTAAGAGATTCAAAGGGCACACGGCCGACACACCACCCGGACGGTCCTGAGCGGGTTTTCTTTGAGGTCTGGTTGCGTTAATTGTAACAAATTTGATCTTGATTTTTCGTTATCGGCTTGTTAGCATCTAGCCTGTGAATCGCGTAATAGTAGGTAAGATTGTATCCGTAGCGGCAGGACTGGCTGTGACCGGAATCGCCGGAGCTGAAACAGTGACACTTTTGGAGTCGTTCGAAGAAAACATTGAGAATGTTTACCATTATGCTGCAGAAGGTGAGCGCAGGATCACGGCCTTTGCGCAGTCTGAGATCAATGATTATGATCAAATCACTGACGGTAAAAAAGCACTGAAAGTGAGTTTTGAGGCGGTCAGTGGCTGGAAGCAGGACTTCGGTGTTTTGCTCTCGCCAGAATCGACGGCGATCCTCGAGGGCGTCGTTGAAGAATTGGAAGAGGCATCAGAATTAGGGCGCTACTACCTGCTCTACGATATCACCTGGGACAAGTTGGAGTCTGACGCTGCCTGGTCGAATAATCCACTCAATTTTGGCGGGCATGCGACTGGCATTCAAATAGAATGGAGAGGAGGGAATCAAATGGTGACGATGACTTACGATCTTGGCGCCGGATTGCCGGAAGGATTCTTATTGGCTCTTGAGGGCGACAATGGTGATCAAACGTCTATGCGATTCATTTTCAATGGAAACTCTACTCTTCCAATGGATATTTATGTCGACAACATTCGTCTTCTGGACACGAAGCCTGAAGGCGGAGTGACGGAAGTGTCAGTGCTCGATTCGTTTGAGAAGGGGCTCGATTCGCTGCAGCAGACGGGGCCGCGGGTGATTGATGCTCCCACCATTAATGCGAATGCGCTGTATATCACCGAGGGTTTAGGGAGTGCGAAGTTTGTCCTCTCTGACACCTCTGTCGGTTACCAGAAGGACTTCTCGATCCAGTTGGATATTTATCCAGAATTAGAGGGAATCCTGCAGCTTCCTCAGGAGGAGCGGTTACAGTATTCTCTCGCGTGGGATTGGATTGCAGAGACTGAAGGGGCGACGGTGAACTGGTTTCAAGAAACACTCGCTCCAGTTGGACCGGGAATGGGTATGACTGAGTCGTGGGCCGGTGATGGGAACGTTAAAACGCGCGTCATCAATCTTGGGATGGTGGAATGGGATTTTCTTCCGATAATTACGGTCTTTCATAACAGTAGCCGGCCTTGGGGGACACCGGTGAACCTCTATCTCGATAACTTGAGACTGATCAATACTGGAGCTACGAACGTTCAAGAAAGCTTCGAGATTTTCTCGGTCGAACGTAATGCTGGCGGGACGGTTACCTTGTCGTGGTCGTCCGTTGAGGGTGCTCGCTACGCCATAGATTCTTCAATTGATTTGAAATCGTGGCTTGAACTTGATGACGATATCGGTTCAGAAGGTGATACAACGAGCTTCACCACTCCTGCAGATGAAGCCGAAAAGACATTTTACCGCGTGAAGCAGTTGACGGAGTAGTTTTCGGGCTCAATCGAGCAGGTGAGATTGGTAACCTTGAACTAACTGCTAGGAATTTGCTTATAGCGGGAGGGCCTTGAAGCCGCCTATGGGCCGGAGCGGAGGGGGTCGAAAGGGGGGCTGTTTTGTAGCGCCGTGGCATTTGAGGCAGTTGTCCGCAAAGAAGGGAGCGACTTCCTTTTCGAAATCCACGCTGGTTGTTGAGAGGGGAGCGGGCAGGGAGCCAAAGAGGAGGATTAGCAAGCGGGAGGCTATCGGAATACGAGTATTTCATAAATCAGGAAATCTAACACGAAAATCATGGGGGTTTGGTGCGGCGGGGCTAAGGAGAGGGCTGCGGCGGAGTGTTGACGGTGGGCTACATTGGATGTGGGGACGGAAAACCCAGGGCGTCGCTTTGCCTCGGGGCTACATTAGTTCATCCCGATTGGGGCTAACGAGCGACTTCGATGATTCTCAGGAAGAAGCGTTGCTGATTTACGGGGACGCAGGGGAGCGATCGCCAGGTGAGGGCGACTTGGTTGACTCCATCATAGGTGATATGAGTGAGGGCGTTTTTCTCTCCGGTTCACGGGGTGATGTCGGGAGTGCCCTTTTAAGCTCCTGTCTCTCCTTGGCCAGATCATCAGACTGCTTGGATCGATATCCTCTCTTACCCTTGTTTCGCGAAAGTTCCTTACTCACGGTCGATTGCCCGATCTCAGCCTGGCCAAAACCGCCTTTATTTATGTTGTGAATTACTTTGCGATCTTCCACGCAGAGGCGGTGGTATTTTTCACTTACAGTCAGTTTGTTGTAAAACCAGACTAGCCCCCCGCCTCTGTAACTCTAAAATTTATGTGCTAGAATTCTAAAAAAGCCCCGCCCTCCTATCATCAAAGGGGTTATTGTTAATCTTTGCTAATTTTCCTGTTAATTTCCCTCAACTTTTGAGTTGCAACTGACCCACTGTTTACTTAAGAAGAGTGGATAGCTTAAATTATAAGCGATTTTGACGATTCACACGCAAACCTAAGAATTATGAAAAATAGACTAATTATATTAGTGGCAGCGCCTCTTTTGGGGGCCTCAATAGCAAACGCCGCGCTGCTCGTTCACTACACCTTTGATGACAACACCGCGGCCAATAGCGGAACCGGTGGAGACGGAACTCTGGTAGGTGGAGGCACCTTCGGCGCTGGCGTATCAGGAAACGCTTGGCAGGGAAACCGCACCGGTGCGAATGATGGCTACATCCGAACTGGCCTCACTGGAACCCAGCTCGGCTTGGGCGGTGGAGACGGTAGTGAAGTCTATACCTCGATGGCATGGGTTAAGTGGGATGGACCATCGGGCAATGTGGATCACATGATCTTCGGACAAGAAGATGGCCCCGGAAATACAGCCATGCTTCACCATGGGATCCGTGATGATAGCCCAAATAACGCCCACTATGGTGGCTGGGGTAATGATATTCAAGATGCGGGCGTCGTGCCGGTTGGTGAATGGACCCACCTTGCGTTTCAGTATGATGGGACCGACAAGGTGGTCTACTTGAACGGAGTAGAGTCTGCG